>PVBE011876570.1_pt1 | contig 49594 bp, 55 predicted proteins | sample 1631181 | NCBI WGS metagenome assembly PVBE01 (sample SAMN08397723, study PRJNA350692) | Marine metagenome, whole genome shotgun sequencing project. | isolation source: water | place: Pacific Ocean | collected 2012-04
ATATTAATAATATAATAATGGAAATACCTATTGTAGAAAAATTGTATTATTCACCAGTTAAATCTTTATCATTTACCAATACCATGAATTTTATTGTTAAAAGGAATATTGGAATAAAAAATGATAGAATTTTTGCATTTACTAGATTAATTGAAAAAGACGAATCTGTTATTTATGAAAGATACCCAGAAAAAAGAGATTTAAATTTTTTTTTGACATTGAGAAATTCTTCTTTCTTAAATAAGTACAATTTCGAATTTAAACACAACGAATTATCTTTATTTTTAAATAAAAAGCTAATTAACAAAGTAGTACTGGATAATAAAGAGAATTTGAAAATTTTTTCAAATGAGTTAATGAGTCGTGAAAAATTAATAACAGAAACTCCTTATCTTATTCATAATGAGCATTATCCTTTTTTTGATACTATGCCTTATAATTCAATTTCTCTTATTAACATAAACAGTATTAAAGATTTTGAAAAAAAAATTAATCGTAAGATTGAATTTGAGCGTTTTAGGGCAAATATTTATATAAAAGGCATTGATCCTTGGATTGAATTTAGTTGGATTAATAAAAAAATTTTAGTAGATGATTGTTTGTTCAAAGTTGTAAAAAAAATACCTCGCTGTTCAGCAACAAATTTAATTCCAAATTCTGATATTTCAGATATGAATTTGCCTAGACAATTAAGAGAATGTTATGGTTATAGTGATATGGGTGTATATTTGTTACCCCTAAACAATGGCGAGATTAAAACTGGTGGTATAGTAAAATTATGAGCTTATGGGGTAGCCTTATTGGTGGATTTGTTGGTTTCTCATTTGCTGGTCCTATCGGAGCTCTCATAGGTTCAATGTTGGGAGGTAAAATTTCGTCATCTCGAAGAAGGGGGTTTCAACGAAGCTTTGCTCCTCCTCAACAGGTTTTTGCTATTTCTTTAATTATATTAACTGCCAAATTGGCTAAAGCAGACGGACATGTTTCCAAAGAAGAATTAATTGCTATTAAACAAAAATTAAAAATTCCTGATCATGAAATCGATCAAGTTGGAAAGATATTTAATAAGGCTAAAAAAGATTCACTTGGATATGATCTTTATGCTCGGCAAATTTCACAAATTTACCAGAATAATCCTGCAGTTTTGGATGAGGTGATAAATATTTTATTCTATATTGCTGAAGCGGACGGTAAGATTTCTAATTCCGAACTAGCAATGATAAGAAATATTGCTAAAATTTTTGGTCTTAGCGATAGTCAATTTGAAGGAATCAAAGAATCAAGAAAAGGTTCTGATAAATTAAATCCTTATGTTGTTCTAGGTTGTACTTCCAATGATGATTTTGCAACAATTCGAAAGAAATATCTTAAGCTTTCAAAAGAACATCACCCTGATGTTTTGGTAAGTAAAGGTGTACCAAATGAAGTGATAGAAGAAAGCAAGAAAAAAATGAGAGCAATCAATTCTGCTTTTGACAAAATAGAAAAGTTGAAATCATAAATGAGGTGTTTTTGTTGCCTAATCCCAGGTATGTTCTAGGTATGCAAACTGTTCTACTTATATCTCTTCATTCCTTTTTTTTCATATTATCTTTCATAATTTTTTGTTATATACGTTAAGAAATAAGACATCGGGGCGTAGCGCAGCCTGGTAGCGCATCTGGTTTGGGACCAGAGGGTCGCAGGTTCAAATCCTGCCGCCCCGACCATTTATAAAAATGAAAAGAGCTAAAATATATAAACCAACGAAAACGGCCATGCAATCTGGCAAGAGAAATACTAAAAGTTGGCTGTTAAAATTTGATACGTTAGATACTGGGATTAATCCCTTGATGGGTTGGGAAACTTCCAAAGATACAATGTCTGAAGTAAAATTAAAATTTTCTAGTAAAGTACAAGCTATAAATTACGCTAAAAAAAACAATGTTGACTACTACGTTATAGAGCCTCAAAAAACAAAATTGATTAAAAAATCTTATGCTGATAATTTTTTGAAAAAATAATTAAATGCTGAGAAGTTTTTTTTTAAATAGAAAATGGAGACTTTGGTCGTGGGGAGGTCTACTTCTCTTATTTGCTTCACTTTTTCTTCAAGTGCAAATGACAGTGGCAATCAATTCATGGTACGGAAAATTTTATGATCTTTTGCAAAAAGCTACTGACTATGTTGATAAACCACAAGAAGGGATAAATTTATTTTTCAATCATCTTGTTTCTGTAGATTACATTTTGAAAGGCTTTGAGGGAGATCCTTCTTTTGTTGTAATTGCATTTCCTTATATAGCGTTAGCAATTTTTACAGGTTGGTTTACTCGTATTTATGGATTGAGATGGAGGGAAGCAATTACCTTTAGTTATATTCCTCAGTGGCAAGCTGTTGAATATGAAATAGAAGGCGCCAGTCAGAGAATTCAGGAAGATTGTAACAGATGGGCGCGTATAGTCGAATCGTTGGGGCTTCAAGTAATAAGAGCATTGATGACATTAATAGCTTTTATTCCAATCTTATGGAGCTTGAGTGATAAAGTAGATATACCTATTTTGCGAGACATAAATGGTTCACTAGTTTGGTTTTCTCTAATAGTTTCACTTGGTGGAATAATCATATCTTGGTTTGTTGGTATTAAATTACCTGGTCTTGAGTATAAAAATCAGAGAGTAGAAGCAGCATTTAGAAAAGATTTGGTTCTTGGAGAAGATGATAAAATTAATTATGGACAAACAGAAACTTTATTTGAATTGTTTACCGGAATAAGATTCAATTATCACAGACTTTATCTTCATTATGGTTATTTCGATGGTTGGATGACCACTTATGATCAATTTATGATTATTGCTCCTTATTTGATAATGGGTCCTGGTTTATTTACAGGAATGATCACGCTTGGAGTTATGGTGCAGGTTTCGAATGCATTTTCTAGAGTGCACGGAGGGTTTGCATTATTCTTGCATAATTGGACTACTATTACGGAACTTCGCAGTATTTGGAGACGACTTCGAGAATTTGAAAATAATTTAAACAGATATAACAAACAAATGGCTTGAAATTAAATGTCCGAAACTACTTTACTAATTGGAATTATAATTTTTATAATATTATTAATTATTTGTATTCATATTTACGATAGACACTTAGTTAAAGAAATAACTATTTATGAGAAACGTTTGGAAAAAAAAGGAATTTTTAAAAGACACTTTATCGCAAGCAGAACTAATAAAAAAAAATTGATAATAAAATGCAAGAGTTGTTCAAAAAAATTTTATGTTAAGGATATCGACATACCTACCAAAGGAAGAATAGTTAAGTGTAGTTTCTGCTCTGCTACCTGGCGCCAAATGCCTACTACAATTTAATAAAATATGAAGCTCAATTTAATCCACTTCTAGTTATGCACCTTTATATAAAGCTTTTTGAAGTGCTATTTCCTGTGTTTTTGGTTATAGGAATTGGTTATTGGTATGGAAAAAAGGACCCCAAATTCGACACTAAATTTATAACTACATTTGCAGGAAATATAGGTCTTCCCTGCATCATTTTTTATTCTCTAACAACTTCTAACGTTGATTTTTCAGTATTTTTAAGATTTCTATATTATATTTTTCTATATGTTGGGCTATTTGCTATTTTAGGAATTTTAGTTCTAAAAATTTTAAACAAAGATATTTATAGATTGCTTCCACCTTTAATACTCCCGAATACTGGCAACATGGGTATTCCTATTTGTCTTTTTGCATATGGCAAAATGGGTTTAGCTATAGCCGCTGCTATTACATCAGTGATAATGGTTTTTCACTTTAGTTTAAATATTCTTTTAGCTAGTAGAAAACTTTCCTTTAGGCCGCTTATTAATTGCGTTTCAACTTATGCTTTAATTATCTCGCTTTTTTTTGTCTATTTTGAAATCCCGGCACCGAATTTTATAGAAAATGCTACATTTTTAATTTCTTATTCTACTATTTTTTTAGTTTTAATGTCATTGGGTATAGCATTATCTAATTTAAAAATTTTTTCTTTTAAAGAAAGTTTAATCTACACATTTACAAGAATAATTATAGGTCCTTTAATTGGTTTTGGTTTCGTTAAGTTTTTCAATTTGTCTGGAGTGGAGGCTGGAGTTATTCTTATTCAAACCTCTATGCCATCTGCGGTCTTAACTTATTTGATTGGAAAAATGTATTCACCAAAAAGTATTACGAATGACATTGCTGGCACTGTTGTACTCTCTACATTCTTATCTTTTATTACTGTTCCCATAGTTGTGCTTTTTTCACTCAAATATTTTGGATAAATAAAAATTGAAAGCTATTCTTTATAACTTATTAGCATGGGCCATATTACCTTTTATGGATACTATTGCTAAATATTTAAGTTCTGATTTATCTTTTTTTCAAATTACGTGGGCAAGATACTTTTTTACTGTTTTTTTTACTTTACCTTTTATGTTTTTTTTCTTTAGAAAAAATTTGATCTGGACTACCAAACCCAAGTTACAAATTTTCAGAGGCTTAACTTTGTTTTTAGCTAATGTATTATTTTTTTACTCTATTTCTGTGATTTCAATGGCAAAAGCTTTGACTCTTGCATTTGTAGCGCCTTTAATTACTACAGCTTTATCTCCTATTTTTTTAGGCGAGAAAGTAGGTTTAAGAAGATGGTCTGCTGTAATAATCGGTTTTATAGGAAGTTTAATTGTAATTCGACCTGGGTTTATAGAATTTAACTTGGCGAGTATTGCTGCATTAGGAACAGGTTTTTTTTACGGCATTTATCTTATTATAACTCGTAAATTACACAGTTCAGATAGTCCTTTATTAACATTATTATTAACGGGTGTAGTAGGGGCTGTAGTTGCATCATTTTTGGTTCCTGTTGTTTGGATTAATCCTACTTTTAATCAATGGTCATTATTGGCTTTAATGGGTGTTTTTGCATGTCTTGGTCATTTATTTTTAATATTGTCCCTCAAATATGCTGACGCATCTAAATTAGCACCTTTAGCTTATTTTGAAATTGTCACAAACATCATTTTAGGATATTATTTTTTTAGCGATTTTCCTCATTATTGGACGTGGTTTGGTTTGGCAATAATTGTATGTTCTGGTGTTTATATTTCTTTTAGGGAGCGGGTTGGTATAGTAGTGAAATAGATTTATACTTAATGTATTACTTTAAGTATAACAAAATATACAATAAACACAATAGGTTAGAGAATACAATTAAAGTATATTACAATATAACAATTTTGTATTACATAATGCTAAATAAACTAATAAAATAGCCATTTATTTGGCCAATATTTTCTATAGATATAACTGGTAAATATATGTGAAATATATAAGTAAAATAATGCTTAAAAATAAGGATTAATTTAAACAAAAATTGTTAAAAAAGCGGAGTAAAAAATATAGTTTCGTAAGGGTTGCAGTCCAAGAATATAGCAATTAAACGGCCATAGAGGTGGTAATTTTTAGAAATCCGCGCATAATGATACAACTAAAGGATGAAATAATAAGATTGCAAAAATAAGGATCAAAAGAGCAAAAAAGTGGCTTAAATTAAGGGTTTTTTGAGTATTTAGAGTGTAATTTTGCCTCTCTTTTAGGACCCACAAACAATAAGGTCCATGCGCACTTACCATTAGGTATCTTGATGCTGTGTCTATAGTCATACCTTCTAAAGCCGATATATCCCGGTTTTCTTCAAAAAGTACCCTTTTCTGTTCTATCCCAATAACCTCCTTTAAGGATTGTGGTGATATATGTCCAATAGTGGTCGTGTAAGTCTCCTAAATCGCTCTTTAGAAGCTTATGTATGAAGATATTGAATGGGAAACCACCTAGGTCTATGTCTGAAAAGTAGGTAATATCGTATTACAAACGGTTTTGCAGCTTGATAATCAGGCCAACTTGGTCCTCTGTCTAATATAACTCGTTTTCTATTAGCAAACATATTTAGAGTTACTATAATTCATTACTTGACATCGTCAAATCTTTGAATTATATAGTTCCGATAATTAATGGTTATCGGAAATAATATAAATGAATGAGCTAATTACAGATATAAAATCAATAGAGATAGAAACACTTAATAATCTAAAACTTTCAAAAGCAAGCAATACAATTCGTGCCTATAAATCTGACTTTAAAGATTTTGCAATGTTTTGTACCAATAATGGCTTTAAATCTCTTCCAACTGAACCAAAAATTGTTTCTCTCTATCTAACCTACCTGTCTTCTGTGAGTAAAATTAGTACTTTAAAGCGTAGAATAGCCTCTATAAGCGTCTTACATCGTTTAAAAGGTCATTACATCGATACTAAACATCCAATTATAATAGAAAATTTGATGGGTATAAGAAGAAAAAAAGGAAGTTATCAGAAATCAAAAAAACCTATATTACTCAACGAATTAAAGGAAATTGTTAAAGCAATTGATAAAATAAATGCCAACAAATTATATAACTCTTCAATATCTAATAAAGCTGTTAGAGACAAAGCAATAATACTGACCGGTTTTGCTGGAGGATTCAGAAGATCAGAGTTGGTATCCATATCTCATGATGATTTAGAATTTGTTTCTGAGGGTGTAAAAATTTTTATCAAAAGATCAAAAACTGATCAATCGGGTGAAGGCATGATTAAAGCCCTTCCCTATTTAGACAATAAGGAATTTTGTGCTGTAACTTTTTTGAAGCAATGGATTGCATTATCGGAAATTAAATCGGGATTAATTTTTAATATTTCTGATAAAAGCGTGGCATTACTAATTAAAAAATATGTTTCAGCAGCAGGATTTGACGCAAATAAATATTCGGGTCATAGCTTAAGATCAGGTTTTGCTACAGTTTCTGCAGAATTTGGCGCGGATGAAAGAAGTATTATGAATATTACAGGACACAAAACAACACAGATGGTAAGACGTTATATTAAAGAAGCCAATTTATTTAAAAATAATGCGTTAAGTAAAATAAAAATCTAGCAACCCAACAAGATTTGCTCATTTGTTTCATTAATGATTTTGAATTTTTTAGATAATAAGAATTCCAAAGATTGAGTTGTTTTAAGATTCTTGTCATCTAACAATATAAGAGAGTTTTTGTGCAATTTATCAATAGCAGATTTGATCTCATTTAATTGATGAATCGAAGCATTAGCAGGTTTATGGCCATCCAAAGAGTCTAAATATAAAAAATCAATTTTATGTTTAAAGTTTTTTAAGAAAAGGATACTGTCACTTTCAATAAAATCTACATAGTTAATAAATTTTTTAGTAAATCGCTTTGCAAATTTAATATTTTGAGAATTTATATCGCAAGAGAAGAGCCTTCCATTTATATGTTTCGCATAATCACAAAATATAAGTGTGCTCATACCATCTTTCCAATTGTATTTAGAAAAAAATAAAAATTTCTTTTTTCCTCGAGAAGTTCCAGTTTCAACAATGATTTTTAAATTTCTAGATTCAGCGGTTTCAAGAGCTTTTTTAAAAGAACCAAATCTTTTATTTTTTGGATGTGAATACTTATTCAAAAAATCCATTTTTTTAATGACTATTTATAAAAGATAAAAAGTAATTTTTTTAGTTTATCAATTATGTTGCTTGTATTTTTAGTGTCCTTATAAAAATAGTTTACACTTTTACCCTTTTTTAATATTGCAACATTTTGGTAGAAATGAATATATTTGACCTTACCATCGAATTTTTTTGACTTAATAAAAGGTTTATCATTGTGTTCATAATTTATTGAATCAGCTATAGATTTCAAATAATTCATTGAAGTTGTTTTTTTCCTTAAATTAAGTCTACTACCTCCAAATCTAGGAAAATATGAAGTTTGTAAGTCCTCTATAATATATAATCCGTCATCTTTCAAATAATCAAAAAGAAAATTTAACGAAATAATTATTTGTTTACTATAATGTCCTCCATCGTCAATAATGATATCAAATCCATTATACTTATCACATATTTCTTTTAAAGTTTTTTCATCCGTTTGGTTAGCCCTAATTAGATCCACCCCTTCAATTTGGAATTTTATGTCAATTATATCTATTCCGCATATTTTTGCACTTGTAAAATATTTTCTCCAAATTTTTAAGCTTTCACCTTTATCTATTCCGATTTCTAATATATTTATTTCTTTATCTTTGTAATCTTTAAAATAGTTTGAATAAATTTCTAAGAAACCAGTCCAATCTTTTGTAGATTTATATTGCTTACCCAATTCAAGTAAATCATTCATTTTTTCTTTATTTTAATATAATAATGAACCTATATAAAGATTAGTTAAAAAAAATCAAAAAAATTTTTAGATCATCTTTAAAAAAATTAACTTAAAAAAGTTTATGTTTATAAAATTACAATTTATTAAAATTGGTCCAAAAATTGGGCATTATATACCCCTCTCCAGTGAAAATTTCATTTTCCTTATAGTCCTTTTTACATTTTTATTGCTATTGTAAAATCATAGTTTTCATCTTTTGGTTTAAATTCATAAAAAAAATTTATTTATTTTACTGACCACTCTACGTGCTTCATTTAATTTCATTTTCGAATGCATGGGTAAACTTAAACATTCATTTGACCATTTTTCAGAATTTTTAAGGTTGTTGTTTCTTTTAATTATTTTTCTAAATGGTTTTAATTTATTGAGACTATATGGGTAATGTATTTGACATGATATTTTATTTTTTAGTAGATATTTCATTAAGGAGTCCCTTCGTTTAGTTCTTACAATGTACAAATGTCTTGATGAACCTGGGTTAGTTTTTGTCAATTTAATTTCTTTAATTATCTTTAAATTTTCATCATAATATCTAGCTATTCTCCTTCTATCTTCATTTAATCTTAAAATTGATTTTAATTTTTTTCTTAGGACAATGGCTTGAATTGTATCTAATCTACTGTTTTTACCAAGAATAATGTGCTTGTTTTTTTTTATCGCACCAAGATTTCTTATAGCTAGTAATCTTTTATAAAATTTTTTATTAGTTGTTGCGATTAGACCAGCATCACCATATGCACCCAGATTTTTTGCAGGATAAAAACTATAGCAAGATATATCTGCAAATTTTTCATTTTTCTTTTTTTTGCAGCACTTATTCAATAAAATATTAGGACAATCGTAGCAGCTGAAAGCAAAATGAGATTGTGCACTGTCTTCGATGATATAAATATTTTTTCCAACGATTTTTCTAAGTTCTTTTAAGTTAACCTTTTGTCCATACAAATTGACGGGAATTATTACTTTGGTATTTTTAGTTATTTTTGAGGTAATTCTTTCAAGAGATATTAAACCAGTTTTATTGTCAATATCGGCAATAACAAGTTTGTTGTTATTTAAAATGACAGAAAGAGCAGTAGATATATAACTCATTCCGGGCACGACAACTTCATCTGTACTTTTCAAATTTAAACTCATCAAGGCTAAAATTAGAGCATCAGTACCCGAACCACACCCCACAGAGTATTTAATACCCGAAAGTTTAGAAAATTCATTTTCAAATTTATTTACCGGATCTCCTAAAATGAAATTTTTTTTTTTAATTGTTGTATAAATTTCGTTTTTAATAGCCAAGTTTTCTGTATTTGATATAGGGTTTACTTCAGAAAAGTTTATTGTCTTAATCATTTATCTTGTTTATTTTTTCTAATAAATAAGTTACTTTTTCATTGAACTTGCCACTAAATAGATAATTATTGTTATTTTTAATCGCATAGAAAATGTAATTAACCATTTTTGCAAGTGGTTCGTTAAGATCAATTTCAGGTATTTCTAAATTATATTTGCCCCAATCTTTTTTTAATTTATTCCTGAAAACTTTTACTTTGTACAAAGACTCATTTTCATCAGAATATAAAATAGCATTTTTAAATTTAATTTTAATTAATCTAATCTTTGTCGGTGATACCCAGGAATTTTTTATTAATACATTTAAATTATTTTTATACTTTAAATTTATGTACGCGGTATCGCATAGAGAATTTTTAAAGTTTTTTTTCTTAATTGTTTGAATTTTATAAGGTTGTTTTTTTAATAAGTAAGTTAAGATTGATATATCATGTGCGCCTAAATCCCATATAACATTGGTATCTTTTCTTATAGGAGCCTGCTCCCTATAAGATTCAATCTCCAATATTTCCCCATATTTTTTCTTATCTATTGTTTTTTTTAAAAAATTTATAGTTCCAGAAAACAAAAAGGGATAATCTACAAAGATCATTCTTTTTTTTATCCTGGCTATTTTATTCAGATTTTTAACTTGATTGAGTGATAATGATAAAGGTTTCTCTACCAATATATGTTTTGAATTTTCAAGAGCGTATTTTGCAATCTTGAAATGAGTTGAGGTCGGAGAAGAAATTATAACAAGATTTATTGAATCGTTCTTAATGGCCTTCTTGTAATCTTTGAAATATTTAATTATTGGATAAGTTTTTTTAGCCGAAGCTAAGTTTTTTTGTTTATTGTCAGCGATTGCTATGATATTGAAAAATTGAGAATTCTGAAAATTTCTAGCAAGTTTACTTCCCCAATATCCATGCCCGATCAAACACACTTTATACATTTTATAATCGCCTTATAAGTCTAGCGGGATTACCAGCATACACGCCCTTGATTCTTAGATTTTTTGTAACTACTGATCCCGCTCCCACAACTATATCATTCGAAATAATTACTGGCAAAATTGTTGCATTCGATCCGATTATCACTCTATTTCCAATCGTTGTTTTTTTGAATAATTTTGTATTTTTTGCAATTTTTCCAGATTTAGTTAAGTCATTTATAAACATTACACCGTGTGATATGAAACATTCCTTACCAATGGTTACTTTTTCACATATAAACGAATGGCTTTGAACTTTCGTATTATCTCCGATTATTGAATTTTTTTGAATTTCAACAAATGGACCAACAAATACAGAGTTACCTATTTTACAGTCATAAATGTTAACAGGCTCAATTATCATACAATTTTTACCAAATATTACTTTTGTAATTGTTGATTTTGTTTTTTTTAAATTATTCAAATTTTTACATCCAAATTAAAGGTTTTCTGATGTCCTCGTCAAACGATTTTGAAATTATGTAATTGCCAACTATTGTTGAGTTAAAGTATTTAAAATATTTCTCCTTACCTTTTTTTGCATACTTTTTTCGCAACTTATCATTTTTTTTATAAAAATTTAGTTTTTCAGATAAATCATTGAGATTTTCATAAAAAATTGCTTCATTAGGTTTTAAAAAATCGTTTAGTTGAGTTTTTCTATCTATGAAAGTTAATAAACCATTTCCAATTAATGATGCAATTCTGTTACTAGTAGCATATTTGACAGGATTTCCTCTAGTGAGATTTAAACCCATTTTAGATAAACTTATAGAATGATAGAAATCTTCTGACCATATTGGTTCACGTTTTTTATATCCGTATATATCAAATATAATGTTTGGATTATTTTTGATGAGTTTATCAATAAAAATTGTTCTTTCATCATCTTTATTAATTTTTAATGTACCTCTATTAACACCATGGCTCATGGAAAAAAATAAATCGTTAATAGCACGATTATTCTCAAAAATATTTAACCTTTCTATGTTTTTGTCAACTGGTATGGGCAAATAAAAAAAATTTTTATTATCCTTTAAAAATTTTAAGACTGACGGATGTGTTGTTATAAAATTAGATTTTATGTAATCTTTGTACTTAAATAATTTCTGTCTATTGGATAAAAAATCTGGACCAGTATCTGCTAAATGATCTTCAAACCACTGAGAAATTACTATATTTTTATTGAATGATTTAATTGATTCAAAAGTTTCATTTTTAATATTGTATGAATGACCTAATAAAATAAAATCAGGATTATAATTTTTAGTTGTTTCGATAATTTGTTTATTAAGATAATCATAGCCATTTATCTTTGGAAAAGTTCTATTGTATCTAACAATATCTCTATCGCTTAAATCTAACACATCATTGCCCAATCTGATAAATCCATTGGATAACTTTTTAGCTATTGAGATAAAATAAAGTCTATTAAATAACCAATTTCCAAAATTTGATATATGTAGAATTTTATGTTTCTTATTTTTCTTTATAAAAAAATGTTTTTCGTATAACAGTTCAGACCTGATATCATCAATTTTTTTTGTATTTATTTTTGTCTGGTGAAAAACATTTTTATAAGAACTAATTTGAATGGCTTCTCTATAATTTTTATTTCTTATTAAAAATGATATCTTTTTATAAAGTTCATTATTGTTTAACTTTGTTAAAAAAATTGCATTTGGGATTGTTTCAATTAAACCTCCTCTTTTCGATACTATAGTAGCGCAACCTCGTGAAGCTGCTTCTACAGCCGTTCTTCCAAAAGGTTCCTCCCATTCGGATGGCACAATTGATATGCTAGTATTATTATATAGATTTAATGTTTTAGCATGGCTAATCCAGCCCTTATATTCTAAATTCTTGTGAATAAAATTATATTTTTCTCTAGGCTCGTCTCCAACAATGATGGCTCTCCAATTTTTATACTTCTTTAAAATCCTCATGATGGCAGTTCCAAAAATATGAAAACCTTTAGATCGATTCAATTTTCCAACAAAGGAAATAATATTATATTTTCTAGGTAATTTTTTGATGGGATCAATACTTGGATATATTACATCACATTTTGGATGGTTCTTTTTTTCAAATTTTTCAAAAAATTTTTCTTTAACCCAATTGCTAACAAAAATTAATTTTTCACAATGATTTAATAAAATTTTTCTATTTTCTAGACTTTTGGATCCGCCTAAAGTTAGAGGGTTATTGTGAAATATTAGTACAAGTTTGGCGGCAATATTATTTTTAATAAGATGATGTACATATGATGGTCTATTATGAATTTCAATTAATTTAAATTTATTTTTTTGGTAATATTTTATAAATTCTTTAACATATAAAATATTTTTGCTTCCATAAATTGAATGTTCCAAAAGCAAATTCTTATAATTTTTTTTATCAATGAGATCTCCCAAATAATTAGTATTACCGAATACAACTATATGCTTTTTATATGCACTTTTTTTATTAAAATCTTTGACCCATATAGATGCCGATCCAGCATGTGAATTTGTAAAATGATCTTTATACGGAAGCAATATTGCAATTTTATTTTTATTCATTTAAAAGTTTTTTTGATTAAGTTTCTAAATTTTCTATTTTTCTTTATATAATATTCTCTAGATATTGCTTTATTTTTTGTATCATATTTTTCGGTATATATGATTTTCCAAATATTTCCTCTAGTAAATTTAGCTCCTTTACCTCTATTGTGTAAGACCAATCTCTTTTTGAGATTGTTGGTGTATCCGACGTATGTTGTTAACTTGGAGTTTCTGTTACTTTTCAATACATAAACAAAATAACTCATTTCAAGTTTTGGCGGTCCCACGGGGAATCGAACCCCGATTGGGTGATTGAAAACCACCTGTCCTAACCGTTAGACGATGGGACCTATTAATTTAATAATGTATTTATTATATAAATGATATTATTTCAATGATCAAAATATAATTAATGGAAAACTTAGAAAAAAAAATTCAGCGTGCTGTAGATGCTTTTAAATCCGGAAGAATATTAGAAGCTAAAAATTTAACAAAAAAACTTATCAAATCAAATCCTAAGATTGTTTTTTTATATAATCTTTTGGGTCTTATTTTTGCGAAACAAAATAAATCCAATCAAGCAATAGAATATTATGAAAAAGGTATTAAAATTGATCCTAGTTTTTCTATGATTTACAATAATTTGGGAACCATCTATAAATCAAAGAAAGATTATCAAAAGTCAGAAGATTATTATAAAAAATCAATTGATTTAGATAATAAAATAGCTGAGCCACAAAATAATTTAGGCAATTTATATCTCGCATTAGAAAAATATAAGGAGGCAATTGCTTGTTACATGAATGCAATAAATATTAATCCCAAATTTTTTGTAGCGCATTACAACATAGGAACTGCTTATATCAACATAGGTAAAATTGAAAATGCAAAAAAGCATTTAAATGAGGCTGTTAATTTATATCCACATTTTTATATGGCGCATAGGGTTTTGAGCACAATTACCAAATATTCAAAAAATAATAATCATTTCTATCTTTTAAAAAAACTCTACGAAAATTCTAAAATTGACAATTCACAAAAAACAGAGCTTGCTTTTGCTTTAGGTAAGGCGTCTGAAGATATTAAAGATTTTAAAAATGCATTCCAATATTATTATAAAGGTAATTACCTGCGGAGAAAAGAAGTTACATTTTCTATAAATAATGAAAAAGAGAATTTTGATAATATTAAAAAAGTATTTAATAAAAATCTGTTTGATAAATTTAAACTAATAGAAAATTTGGATTCGACGCCAATATTTATTCTTGGAATGCCGAGATCAGGCACAACTCTTGTAGAGCAAATATTGTCAAATCATCCAAGAGTTTTTGGAGGAGATGAATTAGATTTTTTAACCGTTATGGTTGAAAAATATTTTGAAAATAGGTCTGCTGGACTTTTTTTAGAAAATATAATTAATATTGACAAGGAAGACTTAAAAAAGATTGGCCAAAAATATATTAGTGAATTAAAAAAAATATCTGGAAATTCAGAAAGAGTTACCGACAAACTTCCAATTAATTTCAAGTGGGTTGGTTTAATAAAGATAATTTTACCAAATTCTAGAGTTATTCATTGTGTTAGAAATTCTAAGGATAACTGTTTGTCAATTTTTAAAAATTATTTTATTAATCCAAAATTAAATTTTGCTTATAATCTGGAGGAAATATGTGGGTTTTATAATCTTTATAGTGATTTAATGACGTACTGGAAAAATACACTACCAAAATTTGTGTTTGATATACAATATGAAAAAATAATTGATAATCCAGAACATGAAATTCGCAATCTATTAAAGATATGTAATTTAAGTTGGGATGACAATTGTCTAAAATTTTATAATAACAAAAGACCTATTAAAACAGTAAGCAATGTCCAAGTTAGAAAAAAAATTTATAAAAGTTCAATTGATTCATGGAAAAATTATGCTGAATATTTAAGGAAAATTTTTAAAGTATTGCCAAATTAGATTATTGTACGGATATGTCTTCTATTATAAATTCTACACTTCTTTTTCCTCTCCATTCATTCAAATTCATTTTTCCAGCGATACTAAACCTCTTTTTATTTTTTTTATTAAGAAAAGGTTCTAGCGGGCTATCTTTAGCATTAAAAGCAATGGTCTTAACAGCAGAACCATCTCCTCCATATAAAATAGTTTTTATGTGTTTATCACCAATCAAATTTGAAGTAATTACTTGTAAGTTTTCTATAACGAATTTTGGTTCGCTATTACCTGAGCCAAAAGGTGCCAACTTTTCTATTTCTGAATAGAATTGCTCATTTAATGCACTGGGGGCTATTACTGAATCCAAATAAAGATCAACAACTTTTGATGAATTTAATTGAGATTTTTTAAAATTCTTGATTAAGAAATATTTAAGCAAAGGAATTTTTTCTTTTTTAATAGTAAAACCACCAGCCATTTTATGACCTCCACCCTTTTTAAGAATACCTAACTGTGTTGCTTTAATAATTTGCTTGCCAATATTAAAACCAAATATTGATCTAGCAGATCCTTTTCCTAAACTTTCGTTTATAGAAATTAGTATGGTTGGTTTATTATATTTATCTTTAATTCTTGAAGCTACAATACCAATCACTCCTTCGTGCCAATTATTACCTGTTAAAATTAAAACCGGATCATCATGAAAATTTTTTACTTGAGAATTTACTTGCTCAGATAATATCAATTCAATGCTTTGTCTTTCTTTATTAGATTTATTTAGATCGCTGGCTATTTGGTATGTTTTTTGAGGATCATCAGAAATCAATAATTCAGCTCCATGAGAAGATTTACCAACTCTACCTCCTGCGTTGATTCTTGGTCCTAAAATATATCCCAAATGATATGTAGTAGGTTGAGATTCAATTTTACATAAATCATATAAAGTTTTTAAACCCAAATTTAATCTTTTTTTTAATACTTTAAGACCCTGAGTGACAATCGCTCTGTTTAAATCAACTAGAGGAACAACATCACAAACGGTACCTAAAGAAACTAGATCTAAAAAATTTAAAATATTGGGTTCATTAATTTTCTCCTTCTTAAACCAATTTCTATCCCTTAATTTTTTATTTAAGGCTACTAAAAATACAAAACATACGCCCACGGCACAAAGATAATTAAGTTTAGAAGTGTCATCGTATCTATTTGGGTTAACAATTGCGCAAGCGTTGGGAAGTTTAAGATCTGATTGATGATGATCAAGCACGATAACATCAATATTTTGATTTTGTGCAATTTTGATGGGTACAAATGATGACGTCCCACAATCTACTGTAAAAATAATTTTTGTACCTAATTTAATAAGATTGTTAAAACCTTCAACACTTGGACCATATCCTTCTTTTTTTCTGTCAGGTATATATATTTGAATTTTTTGATTTATAGATAAAAAATAACGTGTTAACAAAGCAGTTGAAGTGGCGCCGTCTACATCGTAATCTCCGAAAACACCAATTAATTCTCTTTTTTTTATACTCTGATAAGTTCTTTCAACGGCGTTTTCCATGTCTTTCAAACGTAAAGGATTAGGCAAAAGATTTTTAATAGTTGGATTCAAAAAAAGACTTATATCTTCAATATTTTTTTTTCTAATTGATAAAAGTTTAGCAACTATTTCATTTAAAGAATAATCTTCTGAATATTCTTTGATGTCAGAGGAATTGAATTTTTTAAATATCCAGTTTTTTCCACTAACTGAAGTAAAACTCATTTCTTTATTTTATTTTTTATTATTTTATTGGTATTGCTACTTTTATGAAGCACAAAAGTTTCTGCTTCAAAATAATCTCCAAGGTCTTTTATTCCTTTGACTAAATTTCCATCTGTAACACCAGTAGCGCAAAAGATTACATCTCCTTTAACCATATCATTCATGCTATATTTTATGTTCAGTTCTTTGATACCAATTTTTTTTGCTCTATTTTTTTCATCATCATTTTGAAAGACCAATCTGGCTTGCATTTGACTACCTAAACAGCTTAAGGCAGCTGCCGCAAGAACACCTTCTGGACCACCTCCTATTCCCATGTAGATATCAATATTAGATTTTGGATTTGCAACTGAAATCACCCCCATGACATCACCATCACTAATATAATTAATTTTCACTCCCATTGAATTTAAAGAATCTACAATGCTGTCATGTCTTGCTCGTTCTAATACACAAGCCGTTAACTTATCTGGTGAAACTTTTTTTGCATCAGATAGTAATTTAATATTTTTTTCCACAGAAAAATCGAGATCAATTAAGTTTTCAGGAAATCCAGGTCCAATTGCTATTTTTTCCATATAGGTATCTGGTGCATGAAGAAGATTCCCTTTTCGTGCAACAGCTAATACAGACAAGGCATTAGGTAAGTTTTTTGCAGTAAAGTTAGTACCTTCTAATGGATCAACAGCAATATCAAATTCTTCACCAGATTTATTTCCCACTTCTTCACCTATATATAACATCGGAGCTTCATCCAATTCTCCCTCTCCAATAACAATTTTACCTTTCATATTAATTTTATTTAGCTGCATTCTCATTTCATCCACTGCAGATTGATCTGCACCAACTTTATCGCCTTTACCCTTAAACAATGAAGCGCCGAATGCAGCTCTTTCTGTGGTCCTAGTAAAGGACTCTATAAATGTTTTATCAATAATCATTAAATTTTTTCTATTCTTATAAAAATTGGCTTTTTAATTACAAATTTATTTTTATCTAAATTAGAAAGTAAATTATAAAAATTCTTTTCTAAAGTTTTGTGAGTAATTATAATTATGGTGGCTTTTTTTTTCTTTTTATCTGGCACTTGCACCAAGTTCTTAATTGAAATTTTACTTTTTGCAAAAATTTTTGTTATAGATGACAAAACGCCAGGTTGATCTTTTGCTTCAATTCTTAAGTAAGAGGAACAAGTGTGATTTAATATATTTAATTTTCCTATTTTTTTTCTTAAGAGACTAGAAACACCAAAAGGATATTTAATATTTCCCCTTAGAATTGAACATAAATCGGAAATTAAAGCTGAAGTCGTCGGACCTGCACCCGCACCTTCACCTTGTAAAACTGATCTACCAATTGGAAAACCATCCACGACAATTGCATTTAAGACACCATTAATATTAGCGATATAAGAATTCTCTAAAACAAGACAAGGATGTACACGTTCCATTAACTTGTTATTTTTAATCTCAGCAATCGCTAACAATTTAATTTTGTAACCCAAATTTTTGGCGTGATATATATCAGTTTGGTTGAGATTTTGTATACCTTCAGTTAAAATCTTATTTTTTGATATAGTTTTATTAAAAGCTATTGACGATAAAATTTTAATTTTAGCAGCAGCATCATTTCCTTCTACATCAGAAGCTGGATTGTTTTCTGCAAATCCTAATTTTTTAGCATCATCAAGAACTTCTGAAAAATTTTTTCCAGTATCATCCATTCTAGATAAAATATAATTAGTAGTTCCATTAAGAATTCCATATATTTTATTAATTTTGTTACCTATTAAACCTTCTTTGATTAGTTTTATAACTGGAACGCCGGCCGCGACCGATGCTTCATATTCGAGATTAACTTTGTTTTTTTCGGCAATAAGAGCAAGCTGATCACCATATTTTGACATTAGAGCTTTGTTTGCAGTAATTACATGTTTTTTATTTTTTAATGCTGAAAAAACTATTTTTTTTGCAATACCATCAGATCCGCCAACCAATTCGATAATCACATCAATATCTTTTTTGGTTGCTAAATACATTGGATTACAGATCCATTTAGATTTTGGAATTTTAATACTTCTTTTTTTGTTTATATTTTTTGCAGAAATATATTTAACAAAAGGTATTTTTCCAGTTTTAATAGTAATTTTTTTTTTGTTTTTTTCTAAAGTTTTATAAAAAAAGCTGCCAATATTACCAAAACCGACAATTGCTATATTAATTTTTTCAGGTTTCATGATTAGTTCGGTATATCATTGATATTCGGATAAGGTCTATTCATATTTTTATTAGTAATTTTTTCTACCAGTTCAATAAATTCACTAGAGGAAGTATTAATTCTTGTAAGACCAGTATTTATTCCAATTTCTTTTTCCAAAGGAATGTTTTCAGTTTTTGCTACTTTTTTCATAGAAGGCTTTTTTTTCACTTTAATTATTTTTTTTTCCTCCAAATGTACTTGTTTGGCTAATTTTTTCTCTTCTTTAATTTTTCTCTTTTCATCTAACCGAGCTTGTTTGGCTAATTCCTTCTCTTCTGCGGTTCTTCTTTTCCCAGCAAGACGTTCTTGTTTAGGTAATTTATTTTTTCCTTCTATTTTCTTTTCATTTTCTAAACCAAATCGTTTTTTTATTATTTCTAATTCTGATTTGCTTTCTTTATCTTTTTTATCTAACTGCCTTACTTCTACAATCATTGTTTTTTTAAAATAGGACTTTTTTTCTTTACTATTAATACAAGCATGATCACCGCACCAATAAACTTTTTTACCACCTGAACAAGCAAACAAAAAAAGGGAAAAAATTAATAAAGTTAAATATTTCATTGCAGTCCCAACGTTTCTTTTAATTGGTATGCAACATTCATATTTTGGACTGCTTGGCCTGAGGCACCTTTAATTAAGTTGTCTAATGTTGAAACAATTATAATTTTGTTTCTTTTTCTGTTTTTGCAAACTGAAATTTTGCAATAATTTGTATTCATTACATCTCCTGTGCCAATATGAGAGTTAAATTTAGCTATTTTAACAAAAAAATTATTTTTATGATATTTTTTTAAAAACCTATAGATTTTTTGAGCATTATTTTTTCCATTTGTTTCCAGGTATATAGTAGATAAAATTCCTCTGAACATTGGTATGAGATGAGGTGTAAAAAAAACATTAATTTTTCTTTTTGATACTTTTGATAATTCTTGATCAATTTCCGCCATATGTCTATGAGATCCTACGCTATAAGCTGAAACAGAATTAAATAAGTTTTTAAAAGCAAATTTTTTCTTTATATTTTTGCCAGCACCAGAATATCCAGACTTAGAATCAATAATAATATTATTAATATTTATCATTCTTTTTTTAACCAAAGGAACCAACGGAAGTTGGACAGAGGTAGAATAACAACCAGGACAAGAAATAATGTTATGATTATAAAGTTTATCTCTTGAAAATTCCGTAATGGCATAAATTGACTTTTTTATAAGCTTTTTACAGTTATGATTAATTCCATACCATTTTTTGTATAATTTGGAACTGTTTAATCTAAAATCAGCCGATAAATCGATTAATTTTATATTATCTGGAATTTGTTTTGCAATTTTTTGCGCCTCGCCACTCGGAAGTGCTGTAAAAAGAATATTTATTTTATTCCAGTCAATTTTTTTTATTTCTGAAATATTAGGTAAATTTTTTTTTTTAATTGATTTATCAAAAAAATTAATTGATTTTCCAATAGATTTTTGCGCACATAAATAGACGATTTTAGCTTTTGGATGCTTTGATAATATTTTAATTAATTCAAGTCCGACATACCCTGTTGCGCCAGCTATTGCAATATTCAATGAATTTTTCATGTTCCTTGATTATATCAATTATTATTCCTAAGCGATATTGTAATGAAGATTTATCTTTTCGAAAACTGGAAGCCTCTTCTCGCTTTTTTACGACCGTATTTTTTTCGCTCTACGATTCTCGAATCTCTCGTCATTAATTTTTCCTTTTTAAGCGCAAGTTTAAGATCAGGCTCAAATTCGACTATAGCCCTTGCTAAACCATGAATTATTGCTCCAGCTTGACCTGTTAAACCACCGCCTTTAACCGAGCAACTTACATCAAATTCATTTTCTCTTTTAACCAAAATCAAAGGTCTATAGATTGCAGTCTGTAAATTTGGTTTTATGAAATAGTTCGTCATTTTTTTATTATTAACATAAATTCTACCAGAGCCTTTTTTTAGCCAAACTCTAGCAACAGATTTTTTTCTCCTTCCTGTTGCGTATTTAGCTTCTTTTAAATCTAATTTAATTTCTCTTTTAATTGATTCAGAATTTATTTGCGCTTCCATATTAATTTATTAAAATATAGTTTTTGGAATTCATTTTAGAAAAATTAATAATTTGAGGGTTTTGCGATTCGTGCGGATGTGATTTACCCTTGTATATTTTTAATTTGGAAAGTTGCCTTTTGGCCAATGGACCGTCGGGCAGCATTCTTTCAACAGCTAATTTTAAAATTCTTTCCGGTTTTTTGTTTATCATTAAGGAAGGGGTGGTGCTTTTGATCCCACCTGGATATCCAGTATGTTTGTAATATTTCTTATTCTTAAATTTATTACCAGTAAATTTAATTTTTTCTATATTGGTTACAATAACAAAATCACCGTTATCCATATGTGGAGTGTATTGATTTTTATTTTTTCCTCTCAAAGCTTTAGATATATACGCAGCCAATCTACCCACAACAGCATTTTCAGCATCTATTAAAAGCCAATTATTTTTCACTTCTTTTTTCTTAACAAAGCTTGTCATTGTAATTGGCGCATAAGTACTGAGATTAGTAGTCAATGTCAAATCTTTTGCAGTATAAAAAAGACTTTACATTCAGTATATATTTTAATTGAATAAATCATTGCCGATTTGTATCAGATTGTGGGCATTAAACAGCTAAAATGATAGTTTAATGAAACCGACTGTCTGGCGTTTTTTTTATTACCGAAATAATTGCCTTGCGTATTTAACTATATTGAGCACCTTGAATTTTTAAATATTAGAATTAAAGATGTAGTAATTAAAAGTAATGAACCTATTTGATGCATAGATGCTAATATTATCTGAGCGCCAGAAAGTACTGTTAAAATTCCCAAAAAAGTTTGCAAGAAAAGCAACGTAAAAATCAACAAAGCAGTGTTTCTTAAATAAATAAAATATTTATTTCGATATATGATTGTTGCGATAAAACTAAATAATATAATTATAAAGTAGGCAACATTTCTGTGGATAAATTGTACAATTGATGGTGTTTCAAAAGCTTTAATGGAAAATAAATCTTTTAATTTAGAGTCATCAGGAAAATAGTTTTGATTCATCAAAGGCCATGACTGATATATTTGACCAGCGTCCAAGCCTGATACAAGGGCACCAATCGAAATTTGTATTAGAAGACAAAATATAAAAAGAGCTGGCAAATAAAATGGCAATTTTTTGTGAGTTATGAACTTCTTATCCATTATTTTATAGCTAAGATAATTCCAAAGTAACAAAATAAAAATAACAAAAGCTAAAGTCAAGTGAATCGTTAAGAGATAATGACTAACATCTGTTCGTTGAGTCAAACCACTCTCAACCATATACCAACCAACAACACCTTGTGTAATTATTAAAAAAAAGATTGAGTAAAAAAATATTAATAAATTTTTTTTCAATAATTTTTTAAAGGACAAATAAATTAACGGGATTGCATAAAGCAATCCAATAATTCGTCCTAATAAACGATGAATATACTCCCACCAAAAAATAACTTTGAATTCCTCCAAGGTCATTGATGAATTTAATAATTTAAATTCCGGTATTTGTTGATAAAGTAAAAATAATTTTTTCCATTCGGTTGGGGTTGATGGTGGAAATATGCCAGAAATTAAATCCCATTTGGTAATTGACAAACCTGAATCTGTTAATCTTGTTAATCCACCAACAATAATCATTAACCCAACAAGAAAAGTTATTAACAACAACCAATAAGAAACGTAAATATTTTTATTTTCAACGATCATATAATTAATATACATATCTATTTAATGAATTAAAAAATGTTTATTTGTCGCCATAATGAATAAAAAGAAACTAAGAATTGCAAGAAATAAAATTGATTTGTTAGATAAGAAGATCTTCAAACTAATTAAAAAAAGGACTCAGATTGTTAAATATATGTTAAGTTTAAAAAGATTTAAAAGCCAAATTGTTGATCGTAAAAGAATTAGTAAAATCTTAAAAAATATTAAGAATAAATCCATTAAAGAAGGAATTGATTCAAAAACAACACAACAAATTTGGAAATCAATAATTTGGAGTTACGTCGATTTTCAAAAAAGAAATTTTAAAAAAAAATAATTATTTACTATGAGGTGGTAATTTCTTCTCAATAAACATTTCATGTTTGCGGGTTGCAGGATTATATTTTTTTACTTTTAACTTTACTTTTGCTTTCTCGCCAGCAGTTGGTTTTTTAACATAATAAAAAAAAGGACTATCTGGTTTACTTTCAGGTACAAGACGAATTTTTATAGAACTTTTTTTAGCCATTATTTAAATTTTTTTAATTCTCTAATAATCTTATGAATCTTATTTATTTTATCTTTTATACTTTTGTTAACCTCAAAATCGGTTTTATATATACCTAAATTCGTATTATCGTCAATAGTGTGAGTTTTTGGTCTGTTTAATATCTTTTTTGCTCCATTAATAGTCAGACCTTTTTCTTTTAATAAAAATTTTATCAGTTTAATAATCTGAAAATTTTTCTTGGAATAATATCTTCTCTTACCTGCTCTAATCAATGGCTTAATTTGCTTGAATTGAGTTTCCCAATACCTCAGCGTATGTGTTTGTAAATGACCGCTTTTTTTATCAATTAGACCAAGTTCTTTAGTAACTTCTCCAATAGTTTTATAGGCATCATTAGATTTAAGATTATTTTTCATTGACTATTCAATTTGTTTTTAAATAGCAATGAAGGTTTAAATTTAACAACTTTTCTTGCAGAAATTTTAGCTTCCTGTTTAGTTTTTGGATTGCGGCCCATTCTTTCTTTTTTAGTCATAATTTTAAATGTTCCAAAAGATGAAATTTTAATTTTATTTGATTTTATTAATTCAGACATAACATATTCAAAAAAATCATCAATTATAATTGATGAAATATTTTTAGAAAAACCTAAATTCTGATGAACTTTATTAATGAGGTCTTTTCTAGTAAAATTTTTTTTTAACATAAACCAAAAAATATTATTGGTTTAATTAAGCGTCAACAGTAATTAAATGTGACTTTATCTTTTCTATCAAATTAGCTTTCACAATTTTACGACACATTTCAATTGAATGAGCGAATCCTATTGCATCTGTAGAACCATGACTTTTAACAACAGGACTTTCAAGACCTAAAAATATAGCGCCATTATATTTTCGCGGGTCTAATTTTTTCTTAAACTGCATGAGTGATTTATATGAGAGCAATACCGAAATTTTGTTTAAAGACTTTTTCAAATTTTTTATTATAAAATTTGCTGTTCCTTCAGCAGTTTTTAAAGCAACATTTCCTGTAAATCCATCTGTAACTATAACATCAACATTTCCATCCATTATATGATTGCCTTCAATATATCCACAAAATTTAAAATTATTTATTTCCTTTTCTTTTAATATAGAAAAAGTTTTCCTCAAAATATCGTTTCCTTTATTTTCTTCAAGCCCGATATTTAATAATGCTATTTTTGGGCAAACGTTGTTGAAAAGAGATTTAAACAAAGCAGAACCCATGCTGACAAAATCTAATAAATTTTTTTCACTACATTCAACATTAGCGCCTAGATCAAGAACTACATTCATATTTTTATTATTTGGCCATAACCCAGCTAAGGCAGGTTTATTAATTCCATTTATAGTATTTAAAATAAGTCTAGAAATTACTAACAGTGCACCTGTGTTGCCAGCAGATAGGGATATATCTGATTTATTTTCTTTTTGAGATTCTATAGCCTTCCACATGCTCGATTGTTTTCCTCTCTTTGCAGCAACAAGAGGACTTTCATTATCTAAAATAATTTCGTTAGTATTAATAATTTTGCAATACTGTTGAACCGATTTATTTTTATATATTTCTTTTTCTATCTTTTCTTGGTGTCCATATAGAAAAAAAAAACAATCTTGATTATATTTAAGAGAAATTTTAATACCCTCGATAATTTTTTTTGGTGAATTGGATCCACCCATCGCATCGATAGCAATATTTATTTTTTTAGTCATAATATTTAAAAAGAATTTTATTTTTTTGGATCAAAGACTTGCCTGCCTTTGTAAAAACCAGTTTTCAAATCTACATGATGGGAAAGTCTGAACTCACCTGACTTTTTATCCTCAATAATATTTGAGTTTTTAATTCTATGATGAGATCTTCTTTTATTTCTTCTAGACTTTGAGGTTTTTCTTTTTGGTACAGCCATTTTTTAAATATCTATTTAAAATTAAAATTTAAATCTCCCCTTAATACACTATCCGAACTTAAATCAAAACAAAAAGCTTGATATTTGTCAAAATAAGTAACCACACCAGTATTAGGAGTACATTTTTTATTCTGATTTAACGTTAAGTATTTAAGTAAAAACGAATACCTATTTTTTAAACCTTTACTTCCATAATTTTCACAACCCAACAAAATATTATAAAAAGCTTTCACTAGCAGCTTCATTTTATTATTGACAAATGTATCTCCATAACCAATTTCCCTCATATTTAATTCTATTTTCTTAAAAATTAAATCAAACGTTAATTGAGAAAAGCTTTTATATAGTCCATTTTTATTTTTTTGTTTTAATTTGATAAATAAAAAAGAGATGTGAAGAAATATAAGATTAATTCGATTTCGAAAAGTATCGTTTAGACAAAATTTAGTATAAAATACTTTATTTCGTGATAATAAAAGAATTTTATTATATAATTTATCTACTTGAGTTTTTTTTTGTTTTGTAAATTTAATCATATGAAAAAAATTATATTTTGTTTATTAGTAAACTTTATTTTTTTTACCGGATGTCAACATAATGAAGTACTGAAGACACACGGGATATCATATTTAGAAAAGAGAGAAAAGTTAATAGTTATAAATCAATCAAATAAAAATGATGCTGTTAACTTTTTAGGGCATCCAGCCACCAAAGGAATGACCGATGACAATTTGTGGATTTATATAGAAAGGACAAAAACTCGAGGAAAATTATTAAAATTAGGTAGAAATTATTTAAAAAAAAATAATATTTTGATTTTGGAATTTAATAAATACGGCATTCTTACCAAAAAAGAATTTTATGATAAAAGCAGAATGAATAAAGTTAATTTTGTAAAAAATATAACTGAAAATGATATAAAAAAAGAAAATTTTATATATAGTTTTTTATCTAGTATTAGACAAAAAATGGAGACAAAAAAAAAATAGTTCTAGTGAGCTATTACGGCCAAAAGAAATAAAGCAACTATATTAGTTATTTTGATCATAGGATTTATAGCTGGTCCAGCAGTATCTTTATAAGGATCTCCAACTGTATCACCAGTGATAGCTGCTTTGTGTGCCTCCGAACCTTTGCCGCCAAATTTTCCATCTTCAATATATTTTTTTGCATTGTCCCAAGCACCACCACCGGCTGTCATTGAAATTGCAACAAATAGACCAGTAATAATTACGCCTAATAACATTGCGCCAACCGAAGATAGCGCTGCTTCAATTCCTCCAGTTATCAAAATAATAAAGTATAAAATTATAGGTGATAGAACTGGCAATAAAGATGGAATTACCATTTCTTTAATCGCTACTTTAGTTAATAAATCTACCAACTTACCGTAATCAGGTTTTCTCTTTCGCTTCATAATTCCAGGAATTTTTTTAAATTGTCTCCTAACTTCAATCACTACAGCTCCACCAGCCCTACCAACAGCTTGCATTGACATTGATCCAAACAAATAAGGTAACGCACCACCAATTAACAATCCAACAACAACATAAGGATTAGAAAGATCGAAATTAACCGAAATATTTTCCAATGGTGAACCACTGATATTTGAAAAAAATTTTATATCTTCTGTATAAGCGGTAAACAAAACTAGAGCACCTAATCCAGCTGAACCTATAGCGTATCCTTTGGTAACAGCTTTTGTTGTGTTTCCAACTGCATCTAGTGCATCAGTAGTTTTTCTAACTTTTTTTGGAAGATTTGACATTTCTGCTATTCCTCCAGCATTATCAGTAACAGGACCATATGCGTCTAATGCAACAACCATACCCGCTAATGCTAGCATTGTAGTAACAGCTATAGCAATTCCAAACAATCCTGCTAAGTGATTAGTTAATAATATTCCAGAAATTATAATTAAAGCTGGTAAAGCTGTAGCTTCAAGCGAAACAGCCAATCCTTGAATTACATTTGTGCCATGACCCGTAATAGATGATTTTGCAATACTTAAAACGGGACGGAACTTTGTTCCAGTGTAATATTCCGTAACCCAAATAATAAGTCCTGTAATTACTAAACCAATAATACCACAAAGATAAAGTTTGAAACCACTAAACTCAACATTCGTAGATGAATAAAAATTATCTAAACCTATTACTTTATCAGTAATTGGATACAAAATTACTAATGATAAAAAAGCAGTAGCTACAAAACCTTTATATATAGCTCCCATGATATTTTTGCTTGAACCTAGTCGTACAAAAAAAGTTCCCATTATTGAAGCAAGTATACATGTTGCTCCAATTGTGAGCGGATAAATCATCATGCTTAGGTTATCTACAAAAAAAATAGATGATAAAACCATAGTGGCAACTATTGTTACTACATAAGTTTCAAACAGATCTGCGGCCATGCCAGCGCAATCACCCACATTATCTCCAACATTATCAGCGATAACAGCAGGATTTCTTGGATCGTCTTCAGGAATACCCACTTCTATTTTACCAACTAAGTCAGCACCAACATCAGCCCCTTTTGTAAATATTCCACCACCTAATCTTGCAAAAATAGATATTAATGATGCTCCAAAACCCAATCCAATCAGTGCATTTATTATTTCTCTATTTTCTATATTTAATTTTAATAAAATTAGATAATAAATTGCTATTGACAATAAGGCCAATCCAGCAACTAACATTCCAGTTACAGCTCCAGATTTAAAGCTTATATTTAAACCTACGGCCAAACCCTTTCGAGAAGCTTCAGCGGTTCTGACGTTTGATTGAACTGATACAAGCATTCCAACATAACCTGCTGTTCCTGATAAAAAAGCTCCAATAAAATATCCAAGTCCCACCCAAATCCCCAAGGTATATGTAATTATGACTAGGATAATAATTCCAACTATAGCAATAGTTTTGTATTGACGATTTAGATATGCTTTGGCACCTTCCTGAATCGCACTAGCAATTTCTTGCATTTTCGCATTTCCAGGGCTAGTTGATAAGATTTGTTTACCAACTACATATCCATATAAAATGGCTAATAAACCTGCGATTATAATAAAATTAAGTGTACTAATCATTTATTAAAATTAATTATGATTAAAAAAACGCAAATTGCCAAAAATAATCATAAAAGGCAACAAGAATCTTTTTCATTCATTTTTAATTCGGCTCACTTTTGATATTTTATCTAATATGGCGTTTAAAAAGCCTTTTTGTGAACTTTGTACAAAAAAATCAGATACTTTTAAATATTCACTAATAACAACTTTAACAGGAGTTTTGTGCTTAAACATAAATTCATATATAGCTGCCATAATCATTAATTTTATTATTAGTTCAGTTTTATTTTCGTTAATATCGTCCTTTAATTCTTTATTCATCAAATCTTGAATCAATTCTTTTCTTTCGATAGTTCCATTAACAATATCTTTTATAAATTTTTTATATCTATGTTTTGGAAAAGTTAACTCAGTATCTTTATTTAAATGGTGACTGTATAATTTTTGAACCACTATAATTCTTGGATTCTGACGTATTTCATTATCTTGCATTACTTAATTATATTGAATACTGAAATTACTGCATCAACAGTATCACCACCCTTATTTTTTTTATTTGGATCAGCTCTTTTATTTGCTTGTTTTTTGTTATTACAAGTTAAAATTCCATTACCAATTGGTTTTTTGGATTTAATACTTAAATTTGTTAGTGCGTTAATTACTGTGGAACAAAGATGATGAAAATGTGGAGTTTGCCCTTTTATAACACATCCTAGTGCTATAAAAGCATCATATTTATCAATCAAATTTGAAATTACAACTGGGATTTCAAATGTACCAGGCACAGTGATTATTTGAAAATTAGATATCTTATTTTTCTTAAGTTTTGATATGGCCCCATCAATTAGTAATTTACTAATTTTTGGGTAAAAATTTGATACAATTATACATACTTTCATTTAATTATTTCCTGCTTTGTAATTTTTATACCGTAACCTTCTAAACCAATAACCTTTTTTTTTGATCTGGTAACTAATATCATTTTCTTAATATTTAATGCTTTAATAATTTGAGATCCTATACCGGAGTTTTTAATCAGTTCATCTTGTCCTTTTTTATAGAAATTTTCACTTTTATATCCTTTCAAAGTTTCTGAAACGGACTTAAGATTTGTATCTCTTATAAAGATTAAAACACAATCTTTATGATTTTTAAAGTGTTTAATCGTATGATTAAAGTAGTTAGGTAGTTTCTCACCCATTAAATAATTTTTAACTATATTTGATGAAATAACTCTAACTCTGGGATTTTTATTTTTTTTAATATCTCCTTTGATTAATGCAAAGTGTTCCGACCCATCTAATAAATTTTCAAAAATTTTAATATTATAATCTTGCTTTTTAATTTTTATAATTGATGATTTTCTAAGTTTTATTAACTTTTCACGATTTAAGCGATAGGTTATTAAATCGTTAATTTTTCCTATTTTTAATTTGTGTTTTTTTGTAAAATTAAATAATTGTCTACCTCTGGCCATTGTTCCATCATCATTCATAATTTCACAAATAACTGACGAAGTACCACACTTAGATAATTTAGACACATCAACTGATGCTTCTGTATGTCCCGCTCTTACTAAAACACCACCACTTTTTGAAACAAGAGGAAAAACGTGACCAGGTGATACAATATTTTTTTGCGAGACATTTTTTTTAATTGCAGTTTTGATTGTAAGAGCTCTATCATGAGCGGAAATGCCAGTTGTGACACCTTTTTTTGCATCGATTGAAACCGTAAATGCGGTTTGTGTTCTAGAATTATTAATTGGTGACATTAAAGATAAATTAAGCTTATTTACTTGAGATTGGTTTAAAGCCAAACATATAAGTCCCCTACCATATTTTGCCATAAAATTTATCGACTTTGCTGTTACTTTGGATGCTGGAATAACGAGATCGCCTTCGTTTTCTCTTCCTTCATCATCTACTAGAATGAACATTTTACCGCGTTTAGCATCTTTTATAATTTCACTAATTTTTGAAAATTTTTTTCTCATTTTAAAAAGCTTTTTATATATTTGCCAAAAACATCAAATTCAACATTCACCACATCTTTTTCTTTAAGATAAATTAAATTAGTTGACTTAAGCGTTTTGGGAATAATTGCAATTTGAAAACCATCTATAAAGATTTTAGCAATAGTTAAAGACACTCCATTAATAGCAATCGATCCTTTTTGAACAATGTATTTTTTGAATTTTTTTGGTAGTTTGAAATAAATTTGCCATGACTTACCAATAAGGTTAATTTTTTTTACAGTAGACGTTGTATCAATATGGCCTTGAACAAAATGTCCAGAAATACGTTCCCCATATTCTAAAGATTTCTCAAGATTAATTATATCTCCTTTTTTCGAAGATTTAAAAATGGTTTTGCTTAATGTTTCCTTAGAAATATAAAACATACCTAAATTTCTATTGCACTTTTCTAATGTTAAACAAACTCCGGAACATGATATGGAAGAACCTATTTCTCTTTTTATGAATTTTGTTCTGGATGATATTTCAAAAACACAATTGTTATTTTTTTTGTAAATCTTATTAATTTTACCAGTATTTTTAATGATTCCATTAAACATTATCTAATTTTATATGTTATCATTTTTTCACCTAAAAAATTGACTTTTTCATTAACGCTTTTTTTATTCTTTAAAAATATTTTTAAATATTTTTTAATGTTACATTTTCCATTTTTTCCAAGATTCTTATTTGATATAAAAAGATTCAAATCATCAACTAGATTCTTATATAAAAAATTAGAAGTTAATCTCATTCCGGATTCTAAAAAAATCCTATAAAAGCTTAATTTCTTTGCCTTAATAAGCACTTCTCGTAAATCTAAATTATCATCTGCATCTACTGGAAGTTTAAAAAGTTTGATTTTCAAATTTTTTAGTAGTTTAATTTTTTTTTTATTAAATTTGTTATAAAAAATTATAGTACGATGATAAGTGGCTTCTTTTATTATTTTTGAGTTTAATGATATGTTAAGTTTATTATCTAGTATAATTCTCGAAGGACTTCTATCTTTCAAACCATCAATTCTGCATGTTAATCTAGGATTATCATTGATAATAGTTTTTGAACTAGTTATGATACAATCATGATTTGACCTCATCAAATGGACTCTTCCTCTAGAAAATTTATTTGTAATCCATTTATTCTTCCTATTAATTGTGAAAAAATCTTTTGAAACTGCCAATTTGCAAGTTACAAAAGGTAAAATATTTTTTTTAGATTTATGATAGCTTCTATAAAAATGGTTTATCTTATGCAGGTTAATTCCTCTATTTACATTTATACCTTTTTTTTTAAATTGACTTGAGCTTTTATTGAAAGATCTTTGATCTGAATCATAAATTGAAAAAGAAACTTTTTTTATTTTATTTTTAATAATTGATTTTACACAAGAAGATGTTTTACGATGATGTGAGCAAGGTTCCAACGTAACATATAATTCAGAATTATTAACATTTACTTTAGAAAAATTAATAGCATTTTGCTCCGCATGAGGCCTTCCATTAAGACTGGTATGACCAGAACTTATAACGCAATTATTCTTTGTAATAACACACCCCACAGCAGGATTTCCTTTTGTATTACCAAGTGTTTTGTGAGCTTGCTTTAAAGCAAGTTCCATAAAAAAAGAATTTTTTGAAAATTTATTCCGTTTTGTATACATTCAAGTTGCCAATGAATTGTTCAAAATCTTTTGCTTCTTTAAAATTTCTATAAACTGAAGCAAAACGAACATAAGCTACTTGATCTAAATTTGCGAGACCATCCATAATAAACTTTCCTATTGTAGATGTGGGAATTTCGTTTTCGCCAAGACCTTCAAGATTTCTGATAATTTTTGAAATAAACTTGTCAATAGTTTCGCTATCTATCGGTCTTTTTCGCAGTGCAATAGTAATAGATTTGGTAATCTTATCTCTGTCAAAAGGTGCTCGCCGACCATTACTTTTTATTACAATTAGCTCCCTAAATTGAACTCTTTCAAAAGTTGTAAATCGTTCTTTTCTTTCGCACGAACATACTCTTCGTCTTCTAATGGCAGTTCCATCCTCAGTCGGTCGAGAGTCCACAACAGAAGTATCTTTTTGCCTACAAAAGGGACAAAGCATAATTTAATTTTCTTTCAAATGGTTATAAATCGGAAATTTAGAACAAAGTTCAATAACTTCTTTTTTAACTTCGGTTTCAATTTTACTGTTATCTTCAGGATTCTTGGACAATTCTTCAATTATTTTAGTTATTAGATCCCCCACTTTTTTAAACTCGCCTAATCCAAAACCTCTAGTTGTTGCTGCTTGTGAACCAAGTCTTATGCCCGAAGTAATTGTCATTTTCTGTGTATCAAAAGGGATGCCGTTTTTGTTGCACGTAATATTTGCTTTTCCTAAACTTGTTTCTGCAGCTTTTCCAGTTACATTAAAAGGTCTTAGATCAACTAACATTAAATGTGTATCAGTACCTCCAGAAAATATTTTAAAACCATTATTTTTCAAAGTTTCAGATAAAATTTTAGCGTTAGCAAGAACAGATTTAATATAATTTTTAAAACTAGGTTGCAAAGCTTCTTGAAAAGTAACGGCCTTTGCTGCAATGATATGCATTAAAGGTCCACCTTGATAACCAGGAAAAACAGCCGAATTAATTTTTTTAATAATATCTTCTCTATTAGTCAAAATGATTCCTCCTCTACCACCTCTTAAAACTTTATGAGTAGTTGATGTAACAACATCAGCATACTCAATTGGATTTGGGTGTCCTTTACCAGCTACTAATCCTGAAAAATGAGCCATATCTACCATAAGATATGCATTTATTTTGTCGGCAATCTCTCTAAATTTTTTAAAATCAATAATTCTTGAATATGCACTACCACCAGCAATTATAAGTTTCGGTTTATGTTGTTTCGCTAATATCTCTATTTGATTGAAATCAATAAGTCCTGTTTCTTTGTCTACATCGTAGTGAAATGAATTTAACCATTTACCAGAAATTGAAACTTTTGCTCCATGAGTTAAATGACCTCCGGAATTTAAGCTCATACCAAGTATTGGGTCTCCTGGATTTAAAAGTGCAAGATATACTGCGCCGTTAGCTTGTGCTCCTGAATGTGGTTGTACATTTGCATATTTACAATTAAATAATTTTTTTACTCTTTCAAGAGCTAGATACTCCGCCTTATCAACAAATTCACATCCACCATAGTATCTTTTTGATGGATAGCCTTCAGCATATTTATTTGTCATAATTGAGCCTTGGGCATCTAAGACAGCTTTTGAAACAATATTTTCTGATGCGATTAATTCAATGTGCTGTTGTTGTCTTTCTAGTTCAAGATTTATGGAATTATATAAATCTGGATCTGTTGATGATAAATCATCATCAAAAAAAGTTTGATAATTCTCTGACATATATTTATTTAATTTTGGCATAATATTTTAGATTTTTTTCACCCTTCGCAAATGTCGTCCACCAATGAAATTGGTTTTTAAAAAGATATTAACACACTTTAATGCAATATTTTTTTTAATCAACCTTGATCCAATTGTTATTACATTAGCATTATTATGTAATCTACTTAATTTTGTTGATTTTGTATTATAGCATAATGCGGCCCTAATATTTTTGTGTTTGTTGGCAGCCATGCACATTCCAGTTCCAGATCCACATATTAAAATACCGAATTGATTTTTATCTTTTTTCATCTTTTTAGATAAAAGATGGGCGTAATCAGGATAATCGACTGAATTAGTATTTTTTGTTCCTAGGTCTAACACTTTTTTCCTTTTTCTAATCAAAAATTTTTTAATTTCTTCCTTCAGTTTAAAACCAGCATGATCAGATGCCAGAACCACTTTTTTTGATTTTATCTTTCTATATTTTGCCACTGCTAATGTTAAAATTAGACTACATATATATAGTATAAAAAATTATACCACAATATTTTGATTTAGATTTTTATTGATTAATAAAACTTATAATTAGTCAAACAGGCTACTAAATGGACTCTATTTTTTTCGCCACCATTAAAAGCATTATGATATTTTGTGTTGTTGGTTATCCATACAGAACCATCGGCGGGTAGGTGCTTTGCAACTTTTTCGATAACTTGTAAGCATCCGGGATTTGTAATAATTGGTATATGTAATCGTGGCTCTGGATCTCTGTGTCAGCTCAATGTTGTTCTTGGTTTTTTTAATAAAATTTTTACTCGACCAAGTTTGAATTTTGAGGACAGTATATCATAAACTTCATTAAAATAAGTATGTTCAAAATCTTTAACAAACTCTGTGTAAAGATTTTCATTTATTACTATATCTCTCGAAACTTCCTTACCAGAGTCATCAGGTTTTGTCCAAAAAATTCCTCTAGTTTTGTTTCCTTTTGTTGAGTTGGCTTCTCCGGGAATTTGATTCAGACAAATTGCTGCAAAGTTAGGAATACCATTGACACTATCATAGTTTCTGACTTTTAAAACCTCTCCCAAACCCTTTTTAAGTTTTGGAATATCAAAATGCATATCTTTAACTTTATGAAAATCTGTAAAATTACTCATATCCATAAACATATTGTATTTTCTGATTAAATAATAGACTGCTTTTGTCACAATGGTATTATTAAATACAATAATATAAATTTAAAATTGTACTAAGAATAATTATCAAATGAAAAATATAGACTCATATCCCAACACTAGACTGAGAAGAAATAGAAAAAAAGAATGGTCTCGAAGACTTATACAGGAAAGCACGTTATCATCAAATGATTTAATTTGGCCGATATTTATTTGTGAAGGAAAAAATGTAAAAAAACCTGTTAAAACAATGCCGGGTATTTATCGATATTCAATTGATAGACTAGAAAAATTAGTTGAAAGTGCAATGAATAAAAAAATACCGATGATAGCTTTATTTCCAAATACTCCTAGCTCCAAGAAAGACAACAAAGGATCTGAGGCTTTAAACAAAAATAATCTTATATGTCAAGCTCTAAAATTGATTAAAAAAAATTATAAAGATAAAGATATTGGAACAATGTGTGATGTAGCCCTTGATCCATACACCAATCATGGTCATGACGGAATACTGAAAAACAACTATGTAGATAATGATGAAACAATAAAAATTTTAGTTAAACAATCTCTTTTACAAGCCGAAATGGGATGTGATGTTATTGCACCTTCAGATATGATGGACGGTAGAATTGGTGAGATTAGAAAAGCATTGGATAAAAATGGTCATGAATTAGTGCAAATTTTGTCTTATGCAGTAAAATATGCCTCTAATTTTTATGGTCCCTTCCGATATGCGATTGGCTCAAAAAAATCACTAAAGGGAGATAAAAAAAACTATCAAATGGATTTCAAAAATTCTAGAGAAGCCCTTAGAGAAGTGGCTCTAGATGTAAAGGAAGGAGCCGATTTTGTAATGGTTAAACCGGGAATGCCTTATTTAGACATAATAAAATTAATTAGAGATAATTTTAAAATACCCGTATTTGCCTACCAAGTTTCAGGCGAATATAGTTTAATTAAAAACGGGATAAATAATCATATTTTAAATGAAGAGGCAATAATCGAAAGTTTGACATCTTTTAAAAGAGCTGGCGCAAGTGCCGTGGTTACTTATTTTGCTGAAGAAGTTGCAAAAAAGTTAAGATAACCACCACCATTTCTTTTTTCCCCATTTAATCTTGTTCCATATTCGTTCATGAAAATAATAAATAATCATTTTGGTTATAACTTCAATACCAGCTATTGATCCTCCCATTTTCCAATCTCCTGTAATAATCCAAGCTATTATAAAAGTGTCGAGCGAAGCTGTTATTCTCCATGTAATCGTTTTTAATAACGTTCTTTTAGTTTGTTCCATACTGATTAGTTATAATATTTCTCCAAAATATTTCTGGATATGGGAAATCTAAGTCGATTAGGTATAATAAAATTTTCCATTAATAAGTCTTTATTAAATATCAATGCTTCCTTAACATCAAATTTTGAGACATTTTTATTATTTTGATAAAATAATAGCTTCGGAATTTTAAGAATTCTGTCATTTATCTCAATAGTATTATTAATATGAGTTTGTGATTTTTTTATATCCAAAAAATTAATATCAAAACCGAGCTCTTTAATTAAAAATAGTTCCCAGTAAATATATAATCTTATCCAATTGTCACAATTAAATTGATTTGTTAGTTCGTCAAAAGAAAGATAAATTGTTTTGTTAATTTGTCCTTCTGGTAATAAAATTTTTAAAATTGAAGCTGCCGCAAGAATACAAGTAGTTTTTTTTTTATCTTCAAAAAATAATGGTGAAACGGGCTTGATAAGTTCAATGCTAAAATAACCAATTCTATTTTCACTTTTAGATTTCCAACTTAGAGAGATTTTATTTCCTATTTGGTAATTTCTCTTTTGCTTTTTTGATGCACCACCATAAACAATTCCGGAATATTTTCCATGATTTAAAGTAAAAACTTCAACTATAATTGAATTTTCATTATAGTTTGATTTATATAATAAATAACCTTCGTCTTTCCAATACATAATTAATTTATACTTTTTAATAATTTAGCAGCAGCATCTTGTTCTGCCAGTTTCTTCGAATTGCCCAAACCAATAAATTGCTTTGATTTATTAATAGTAACGGAGATTTTAAAAATAGGATTGTGTTTTGGTCCTTTTGAATTCAATAGACGATAAAATGGAAGTTTCTTGTAATTCTTGAGGGAGTATTCTTGTAATTTAGTTTTTGGATCTAAAATTGTAACGTGCGATTCACTAATATCTTTTTTCCATAATCTTAAAACAAACTCCTTTACGTAATTGTATCCTCTATCAGTATATATTGCTCCAATTAAAGCTTCACATGCATCACTCAAAATTTTTTCATCTTTTTGATTAATTTTCTTTTTAGAATCTCCTATTATTATGTAATCCTTAACTCCCATTAGCCATGCTATAGAAGCGCAGGTTTTTCTATTAACTAATTTTGCAAATCTTTTATCTAGATCACCTTCGCTTTTGTGTGGATATAGATCAATTAATTTTTTGGATAGTATTAGACCAATTACTCTATCACCTAGAAATTCGAGCTTTTCATTATTAATATTTTGGTTAGCGCTTTTGTGAGTTAAAGCTTCAACCAACAATATTTTGTTTTTCATTTTTATTTTTAATTTTTTTTCTAATTTTAGAATATTGTGATTCATAGTATTTTCTTAAAAAATCGATCTATTCGAATACTTTTGCTCCATTTCCAAAATTCAAAAAAATTACCCTCATTTTTGTTATTAGAAAAAAAAATTAATCTTGCTTTACCAACAAGATTTTTAAAACTAACATAACCAACACTACTTAAAAATCTACTATCTTTTGAACAATCTCTATTGTCGCCCATAAAAAAATAATGGCCATCAGGTACAAAAAATCTATCCGTATTCTGCATTGTTCCTTCTTTTTTATAAACTGCCATATATTTCTTTCCATTCGGAAGAGTTTCTTCAAACGCATCGACATTTAATATTTCATTGCCACAATTAATTTTAGTGAACTTGTCTATTTTATTACGTCTTATCTTTTTATTATTTAAATAAAGATCACCATTTAAAATTTGTACACTATCTCCTGAAAGTCCAATTAATCTTTTTATATAATCAGTTCTATTATCAGTCGGAGTTTTGAAAACAATTACATCCCCTCTTTCAGGATTTTTACTTAAATATCTTTTATTTGAAAAATTTGGACTAAAAGGTAATGAATGACGACTATACCCATAAGAATATTTTGAAACAAATAATCTATCACCGACCAGCAAACTTGGCTCCATGGAAGACGATGGAATATAGAACGGTTGAAATAAAAAAGTCCTGATTATTAAGGCAATTATTAGCGCATATAAAATTGTTTTTATATTTTCTATAATTTTTTTTTTCATTAATTATAAGAAATTATAACCGAGGCCTGAGCCCAAGGTTTATCATCAGAAAGAGATAGGTAGATATTATATTTTTTGCTTTTAATTTTTTTTTTGAGATAATTGTCAGTAGAGCCACTTAGGCGAATAAATGGTTTGCCATAAACATCGTTAGATATTTCAATATTTCTAAAACTTATTCCTTTTCTAAAACCCACACCCAAAGCTTTTGTTAGTGCTTCTTTAGCGGCAAATCTTTTTGCATAAAATGCACTGGAATTCTTTTTTTTTTCACAATAAGAAATTTCATTTTTTGAAAAAATTTTATTTTTAAACTTGTTGCCGTATTTTTTTAAAGATTTTTCCATCCTTTTTATGTTTACAATATCTGTCCCAATACCAAAGATTTTCATTTTATGTATTTATAATTTTTTTAAACTTTTTAATGCAATTTTTTAAACCAACAAATAAAGAATCTGCAATAATAAAATGTCCAATATTAAATTCGGTAATACTTTTTATTCTAGAGATTTTATAAGCTGATTGATAAGTAAGGCCATGACCCGCATGTACATCTAATCCAATTTTTTTTGCATATAAAGCAGCTTTCCTTAAATTCAAAAATTCGGATCTTGTTTTTTTATCACTATTTAACAAATTACAAAATTTTCCAGTATGAAGCTCTATACAATTTGCGCCTAGTACTTTTGATAGCATAATATCAGAAATTCTTGGTTCTATGAATAAACTGACTCTTATTTTATTTCTTTGCAATTGATTAATTATTTTTCTTATAAATTTTGTTTTCCTTTTAATATTTAAACCGCCTTCTGTTGTTATTTCTTTTCTCTTTTCCGGAACAAGGCATGCAAAATTAGGTCTATGTTTAATTGCAATTTTTAACATCTCTTTTGTTGGAGCCATTTCTAAATTAAGAGGTATCTTAATTTTTTTTTTAATTTTTTTTAAATCATAATCTCTTATATGTCTTCTATCTTCTCTTAAATGAATAGTAATTGAATCTGCGCCACTTTTTTGAGCAATTAGTGCTGCTTTTAAAGGATCAGGATAATTTTCACCTCTTGCGTTTCTAATTGTAGCAACATGATCAATATTAACACCAAGTCTTGATTTATTCATTTAGAAAAATTTCTACTACCAGGTCTTTTAGCTGGAATTTTTTTAAGATCTTCTGGCACCTCATTTCCTTTAAAGATTGCTATTTTAAGTTTTATTTGAGAAACAATTTTATCTTTAATTACACGTTCATTATCTGATCGGTCTATAATACATGCATATCCGATTAAATTAGCATTATTTTTTTTTACTATTTTGGAACATTCTGAAACAGATTTTCCTGTAGTAATAACGTCTTCTACAATAAGTACATTAGAGTTGTGAAAAATATTAAATCCTCTCCTTAGTGTCAAGTTGCCATCTATTCTTTCTGCAAAAATTGTCTTAACATCTAGTTGTCTACCTACTTCATAACCAACAACAATTCCTCCTAATGCTGGAGATAGGATAATGTCGATGTTATCAAAATTATTTTTAATTTTTTCAGATAACGAAGCACATATGATCTTAGCTTGTTTTGGATGGCTTAGTAACTTGGCGCATTGCACATACTGATTGCTGTGCAAACCTGAAGAAAGAATAAAATGACCTTCTAATAAAGCATTAGTTTTTCTTAAAATTTTTAAAGATTCTTTGTAAGAAAGCATCTTTCTTCCTATGTCGTATAATTTTAAATTTATATTCTTTTAATTTTAATTCACTTATTAAATTAGTATAATTTTTTAAATCTTTTATCTGTATATCAAAAATAAATTCTAAATAATCTGCCTTTTTTGCTATGATTTCCATATTTATTATATTGTTTTGGTGAAAACCAATTAAACTACTTACTTCTCCAAGTTTTCCTGGAACGTTAGGTATTTTAATGCATAAACTACTCATATAGTTCTTTTCTGATTTTTTATTGATACCTGTTTTATTATGCCAATATCTTCTTATAGAAGCCCGCGCTTTTCCTGTTTTTGCGTATGCTAACCACTGTAATGATGGTGAAACATTTTTTGATCCAATAATGTGAATTAAATCACCATTTTTTAAAATACTTTGTAAAGGTGAGCCTCTTCCATTAATTTCGCATGCAGTTAAATTATCACCAATTTTTGTGTGAACTGCATAGGCAAAATCTATAGGTGTTGCTCCTCTAGGCAGTTTAATAACTTCACCTTTTGGAGTAAAACAAAATACATTGTCCTGAAACATCTGTAGCTTAGTATATTCCAAAAAATGCTCAGGGTTAGTATCTTTTTCGATAATTTCCACAAGATCTCTTAACCATTCATATTCTTTCAAAGCTAAATGACTCAATTTTTCTGAAGATTTATATTTCCAATGTGAAGCTATACCTCTTTCAGCGAATTCATGCATTTGTTGTGTACGAATTTGTATTTCTATTCTTTCTTTATTGGGAGCTATAACAGCCGTATGTAATGATTTATAATTATTTATTTTGGGAGTGGATATATAGTCCTTAAATCTTCCTGGTATCATGGACCACATACTATGAAATATTCCAAGCACTTCATAACATGTTTTTATGTTATCAACTATAACCCGAAAACCAATGATGTCAGCTAGTTGTTCAAGAGATATCCTTCTAGACTGCATTTTTCTCCAAATTGAGAAAGGAGTTTTTTCCCTACCCATTATTTTCGCATCAACATTTTTTTCAGCTAAAACTCTTTCCAAAGTTTCAGATGTTTTTTTAAAACTTGTTTCTCTATCTTTTTTATTTAGAGATAATCTTTCAATAATTAAATTTCGTGCTTCAGAGTTTAGTTCTTGAAAAGATAAATCTTCCAATTCATCTCTTATATGGTTCATACCCATTCGTTCAGATAGCGGGGCATATATTTCCATTGTTTCTGCAGCAATTCTTTTCCTTCTATTTTCGTTCAAAATTGAATTTAATGTTCGCATGTTATGTAGTCGATCCGCCAATTTTACAAGCAAAACGCGTATATCTTTTGATGTCGCTAATATAAATTTTCTAATATTTTCTGCTTTGAAATTACCGCTTGCCTTCCCTTCTAATGCTGAGATTTTTGTAACTCCATCAACTAAATCGGCCACTTCTTTTCCAAATTCTTCTTGTACAGTTTTATAAGTAATTTTGGTATCTTCTAACGTATCATGAAGTAATCCTGTAGCTATTGTTGCACTATCAAGTTTTAAATCTGTCAAAATATCAGCGACAGCAACAGGATGTATTAAGTAAGGATCGCCAGAATCACGTTTTTGATTTTTATGTGCATTTAAAGCAAAAATATAAGCTTTGGATAAAGTTTCTGGATTTAAAAACTTATTGTATGTTTTTACTTTCTTGATCAAATCTTTTTGATTAAGCATTTTAATATTATATCAATTATAATTAACCTTTAATATAGACTTTTTATCTATATCAGGAAGTTTAGTTATTAATTCATCAATTTGCTTTCCTGTTTTTGGATGAAACCAATCAGGACATATTTCTTTTAGGGGTAATAAAACAAAATTTCTTGATACTAATCTTTCATGAGGTATTTTAAATAATTTTGAGTCTTTTGTCTTAAAATTCAAAACTTTACCGTTATAGTCAATAATATCAATATCTATAACTCTAGGTTCATTTTTTTTGATTCTCTTCCTGTCAGAGATATGTTCAATCTCAAATATATGAAAAATTAATTGGTCTAATATAGCTTCATCTGGATTAGTTTTGCTCAGAGAAGGACCATTCCATTTTAAAGAAGTCATAACATTAATAAATTTAGGGTTATTAAGATCAGGATAAGATGGAGTTTCATAATAACTTGATCTTTTAATTTCTTTGAATCCATGTAAACAAAAGTAAGCTATTGAACTATTTATATTATCAAATCTATTATCTCCAGAAAGTGATGATAAATTTGAACCTAGACTAATAAAAATCATTTCAAATTAGCTAGTTTTTCTAAAAAATTTAGCTTTTTCCCTATTCCAATCTCTCTTTTTTTTCACATGTCTTTTATCATATTCTCTTTTTCCTTTTGCCACAGCAATTTCAATCTTGGCCTTTCCCTTTTTAAAATATAATTTAGTTGGTATTAAGGTATACCCCTCCCTATTTATTCTCCCTATGAGTTTATTAATTTCTCGTTTATTAAGTAATAATTTTCTGTTTCGTTTAGGATCATGATTATTATAACTTGACTCTTTATAAGAAGGTATATGCGAATTGATTAAGAATATTTCACCTTGTTCATCAATGGCGTATGATTCTGAAATATTTGCTTTTCCATCTCGTAGCGATTTTACTTCTGAACCTTTTAAAGCAATTCCTGCTTCAAAAAATTCGTTTAAAAAATAATTAAATTTAGCTTTTCTATTGTTGCTAATTATTTTTAAACCAACTCTGGCCTTTGACTTCATTAGTTAAATTAAATTTGCATGAACCATGGCAGATTTTACAACTTTTTTTGTTTGTTCTGTCACTTTTACTAATGGTAATCTGACATCTTCTGAACACAGATTTAATAAACTAGCAGCATACTTTACAGGACTAGGACTGCTTTCAATAAATAAAGATTTGTGAAGTGGCATTAACTTGTCATTAATCTCTTTTGCTTTAACTAATAAATTACTGTTGTTTTTACTTAATGAAGCATCTTGAAACTCAGAGCAAAGTTTTGCAGCAACATTTGCTGTAACCGAAATACAGCCAGCCCCTCCTCTTAAATTAAACTCGTGAGCTATAGCATCCTCACCTGACAGTTGGAGAAAATCAGGTCCCATTTTATTTTTTTGTTCATCAACTCTATTTAAATTAGCCGTCGCATCTTTAACACCAATAATATTTTTTAGTTCAAAAAGTCTCGCCATGGTGTCTACACTCATATCAACGACGGATCGTGCTGGAATGTTGTAAATAATTATGGGCATCGAACAATTATCATTAATAGTTTTGAAATGCTGATATAAGCCTTCTTGAGTAGGTTTATTGTAGTAGGGTGTAACTACCAAAGCAGCGTTAGCGCCAGCTCTTTCAGCATACTTTGTTAATGAAATAGCTTCATCGGTTGAGTTTGAACCTGTACCAGCGATAATAGGCATCTTGCCTTTTGATTCTTTTACGCATAATTCGATCACCCTCTCATGTTCTTTGTGATTCAAGGTTGGTGATTCACCAGTAGTTCCTGCTGGAACAATACCCGAAGTTCCATTTTTTAAATGATGATTTATTAAAGCAATATAACTATCTTCATCAAGTTCATTATTCTTGAATGGCGTAATTAAAGCTACAATTGATCCTTTAAACATAAATCTTTATAACATAGTTTGAAAAAGTAATTAATCTAAAAATTTATGAAAAATTTGCTCAAACTAAAAGTAATTTTTTTGATTTTTACTATAATTTTTACTTCACAATCAATTGCAGCCGATCAGATTTTGCCGTTATCTAAACCAAAACCTGATGAAGAAACAAAAATTAAGACCGCTCAAAAAAAACATATATATCCTGAAAAAAGGCCAAGAACTGAAAAAGTTACTGTTGAAGAATCACAAGAAGAGATACTCACAATTCAAGAAACTAAAAAAGAGATTTTCATATATCCTGAAAAAAAACCACTAGTCTTTAAAAAGAAAATTGATAAAGCTATGGCTAAATCAAAAATATTATCAAAAAGTGATTTCAAAATAGCGAAAGCTGCTTTTAAAGCTATAGATAAAAAAAAATGGCAAACTGCTATAAAACTTTCAAAAAAAGCCAAAGATAAAATGGTATTTAAAATGATAAATTGGCTTTATTTAATAAAGCCAAGTAATACAGCATCTTTCTACGACTATTTAACTTTTATTAATAACAATCCTAATTACCCAAGAATAAACAGACTTAAATATCTAGCTGAACACAAAATGTATCTAAAAACGGTATCGCCAAAAATTATAAAGAAATGGTTTAATGGTAAAGTACCTCTAAGTGAATATGGAAAAATTAAACTTGGAGAAATTTATGTTAAGGAAGGTAACATTGAAGAAGGATCAAGATTAATAAAAGAAGGATGGATAAAAGCTAAACTTTCAAAAAAAGATTTAAGATATTTAAGAAAAAAATACAAAAAAATAATTACCGTATCGGATAACATTAAAAGAACTGATTGGCATGCTTGGGAAGGTAAACATTGGGATGTACAAAGAATGTTAAGATACTTACCAAAAGATGAAACAGCTTTATATAGGGCAAGACAATTACTAATAAGTAGGTCTTATGGTGTTGATAATGCTATAGCCAAAGTTCCAGCAAGATATAAAAATGATATTGGCTTAAAATATGACAGACTTAAATGGCGAAGAAGAAGAGGAAGATTAGATCCATCTCTTGAAATTTTATTTAGTGTACCAAAAGATCCAGTAAAATTAGTTAGGCCTGATCTTTGGTGGAAGGAGAGAAGTATATTAACAAGATCATTAATTTATAAAAAAAAGTATGCTAAAGCTTATAAGGTTTCAAGTAATCACTCACTAACGACAGGTCCTGAGTATGCTGATTCCGAATGGCTTTCTGGATGGATAGCTCTTACTTTTTTAAATGATCCTAATATGGCTATACAACATTTTAAAAATTTTTATAACAATGTTGGTTATCCCATAAGTTTGTCCCGTGGTGCTTATTGGTTAGGACGTGCTTACAAGGTAATAAAAAATAAACAAAAATCTGAAGAGTGGTTTAGCGAAGCTACAAAATATTTAAATACTTATTATGGGCAACTTGCTTTTCTTGAAATAAACCATGATGAAAAACTTACTTTACAAGAACAAAAAAAAGTTGATGAAAAATATGAAAAAGAATTTAAAAAAAATCTTTTAATAAAAAATATACAATTAATGAAAGAATTGGATAAAGCTGAATATTCTAAACATTTTCTTAAACATTTGGCTTCTTTAAACATAGAAAAAGGAAGTGAAATACTTGCTGGTAAACTTGCTGTTGATATGGGTAGATATGATTTTGCGATTCAAATAGCTAAACAAGCATCATATGAAAAAAGATTCTATAATGTTTTGAACTATCCAGTTATCCAAGCACATAAAGTTGTAAATCAAAAAACAATGCCAAAGTTGGAACTTATTTTAGCGGTAATAAGACAAGAAAGTGAATTTGATGAAAATGCTACTAGCTATGTTGGTGCAAGAGGCTTAATGCAGTTGATGCCTTACACAGCTAAGCTTATTGCTAAACAAGCAAAACTTCCATATTCAAAAAATAAACTCAAAAATCCTGATTATAATATTAAATTAGGTTCTTACTATCTAGCAGGTTTACTAGAAGAGTATGAAGGTTCCTACCCTTTTGTTTTAGCCGCGTATAATGCTGGACCAAAAAGAGTCAAGTACTGGAAAAAAATTAATGGAAATCCTCAGAAAGGAAAGATTGATTACGTTAACTGGATTGAACTTGTTAAATTTAAGGAAACAAGAAATTACATTCAACGAGTTTTAGAAAATGTGAATGTATACAGATATATGTTAAGCGGAAAACCTGTAAAAATTTTCAATTTTTTTGAAGATAAACCTCATTATTAAAATCGTTGAGATATTATTATTGATTAAAATGTCTTATAAATAAAATTAAGTTAAATTGATGCCAACATTTTTGAACTCAAATAAAAATTTATTTACATTTCTATTTTTTTTAATATTTTTTTTAACTGGAATTTATATATTTCAAGATTATGGCATATCAATAGATGAAGATAATACAAGAATTCTAGGATTTCTCTCACTAGAACATATTTTTAATATTTTTTTCCCAGAAAGCGTCTCAAAAATTAATGAAATCATCTCGATTGATAGTGATGCACATTCAGGATATCCAACTTCCGGTATAGTTTTTGATCTTCCTATGGCTTTTTTGGAATTTATTTTTCAAATTGAGGATAGCAGACAATATTACCTACTTAGGCATTTTTTTAATTTTTTTATCTTTTTTGTTTCTGTCTTTCTTTTTTTTCAACTAATAAAAAAAAGGTATAATTCCTGGTCATTGGCCTGCGTTGGTACAATGTTTCTACTTATCAGTCCAAGAATATTCGCTAATAGTTTTTTTAATAATAAAGATATAGTGTTTATGTCGTTATTTATTATAGGTCTTTACACAGCTATAAATTTCTTAGAAAAAAAAAATATTAAAAGTGTAATAATATTTTCAATTGTATCTTCACTGTTGGTGAATTTAAGAATTTTTGGACTAATTTTACCATTATTAATTTTTTTATTTTATACAATAAATATTCTGCATGATAAAAACAGCAAAAAAGAAATAATTAAACCTTTGCTATTATTATTAATTCTAACACCATTTTTTATAATTTTGTTTTGGCCTTATTTATGGGAAAATCCTATAGAACATTTCTTATATGTTATTAAAAGTTCAAGTAGTCATAGTCTTGGGATTTATAACTATTATTTGGGTCAACACTTTTTTTCAACAAACCCTCCTTGGCACTATTCTTTAGTTTGGATTTCTATAACTACCCCTTTGTTTTATATAATACTGTTTCCTTTTGGTTTTATTTTCATCTTACAAAGAACTATAAAAAGATGGCTAAAAACAGAAAATAATAATTCATTCATTTATTTCTGGAGGGGAAATAAAGAATTGCAAGATTTGATTTTCCTTTTGACTTTTTTAATTCCAATATTAGTTTCTATCTATTTTGGTTCAATTTCATACGATGGCTGGAGACATCTTTATTTTATTTATCCAAGCTTTCTACTAATTTCTATTTTGGGTTTACATTTAATAAAAGTTATTTTTTTTAGAAGAAAAAATAATTATTTATACATACTTTGTATAATTTTAATTACGCCAACCGCATTTTGGATGTATAAAAATCATCCTTTTCAATACGTTTACTTTAACTTATTAGCAAGTAAAAACTTTAATGAGAAATTTGAAATGGATTATTTTGGAGTAAGTAATAAAAATGTACTAGAATATATAGCTGAAAAGGAAGATAAGAAAGTAAGAATTTATAATTTGAGTACCACAGACCTTAATTTAAGCAAAAAAATTCTTAAAAAAGAAATAAGGGGAAAAATTAATATTGTTGGCGATATTAATAGTGCTGATTATGTAACAAATAATTACAGAGATTGGAATGGAAAAACAGAACCTGCAAAATTTGTGATACCAAAGAATTTCAAAATTTTATATGAAATAAAAGTTGATGACGTTCCTATAAATAGCATTTATAAAAAAAAGTAAGAAGATTTTGAATTAAATTTAAATATAATATAACTTCACATTAACAACAAATAATCTTCATGAAAAAAAAGATTTCCATTATCGCAACCTTTCGTAATGAGGAAGAATGCATAAACAAATTTATCACTCGTATAAAAAACTCTTTTGAAAATTATAATCACATAGATTATGAGCTGATATTTATAGATGATTTTTCGAACGATTTATCAAACGATTTAATCAAAAAAGCACATATTAAAAATAAAAAAATTAAGTTAATAACTTTAAAAAAAAGATACGGACACAACCTATCACTACAAACTGGCTTTGATTTTGTAAGTAAGAATAATTATGTTGCGGTGATAGACTGTGATTTACAAGATCGACCAGAGCTTATTGCAAAAAATTTTGCAAAAATTAAAAAAGAACAAACAATACATTTTGTAAGAAAAAAAAGAGAAGATTCTTTTTTTCAAAGATTTTATACAAATATTGCTTATTTAGTTCTACATTTTATATCAGAAGGTAAAATTATAAAGAATGCAGGCTATTTTAAAATTATTCCTCCAAGTGTAGTAGAGAAAGTTAAAAAAAATACTGAATCAAACCCTTATTGGAATTATCTATTTACAAAACATTCGACTCTAAACAAAATAGTGTATTATGTTAGAAAAAAAAGAATTTATGGAAGTTCAAAGTTCAGCATAGTAACTTTAAATCCATGGGTAACATTTTTTTCTGGAATTTATTCTTTTAGAAAGAGATTTATAAATATAATTTTAGGCCTATTTACGTTTAATATTTTAATTTTATTATTAGTTTTTTATTATTTTTATAACGTTGCTATAATATCATTTCTTATTATATCCAACTTTTTTTTAATTATCGGTTTGGTTATTTCTACTCTTCAAATATATTACAAAAAAAAGAATAGTAGAATTTACTGTAAATACGAATAAGTTTTCCATTAAACTAAAAGAAAAAAAATAATTTATTCTGGCGGAAGCGATCCGATTTGAACGGATGATACGGAATTAACCGTATGTTGATTTAGCAAACCAATGGATTAAACCAGACTCTCCCACGCTTCCACATTTTCAGATTTAACTGGGTAAAATTATATACGAATTGCTGTGTGTTTCAACACTATGAAAAAGAAACGCTTATTATTTACCTTTATTTGAATTCGTTTTCAATTTAATGATAGCAATAATTTATGAGTAAAAATATTTTACATGGAATTTTGTTTAGTGGCATTGGTTCACTTTGGTGGGGAGTGGTAGGAGTATTATACTTCAAATCAGTATCTTTTGTTGGTCCAATAGAATTGATTGTCCATAGAACAGTTTGGACTTCTTTTTTACTCCTTTTTGTAATTTCAATATATTCAAAATGGAATGATGTTTTTTTTATCTTAAAAAACATAAAGAAAGTTTTAATCTTATTTTTTTGCGGAATATTGATTGTAACCAATTGGTTTACTTGGATATATGCGGTTGTTACTAACAGACTTGTGGACGCAAGTTTTGGTTATTATATCTTTCCAATTTTAAGTGTTTTTTTTGGTATAATTTTTTTAAGAGAATCGTGCAATAAAAAAAAATTGCTTGCTATATCTCTAGTAATTATTTCAGTTACTTTTTTGCTCTTTAATTTTCAGTCTACTCCTTGGGTTGGTTTAGTTGTTGCGATTACTTGGAGTACTTACAATTTAATTAGAAAAAAATTAAGGGTTTCTGCTGACATAGGTCTGTTTATTGAAAGTGCTTTTATGACTCCGTTTGCAATTATTGTATTCTATTTATTATCAAAAGATGGAAATAATTTCTTTTCTCCAAGTGACTTAAAAATTTCACTTTGGTTATTCCTTGCGGGAGCTATGACGTTAATACCTTTATATCTATATTTAAAAGGTGTCGAATTAGCAGGATTAGGGCCAACTGGCATGATTTTTTTCTTAGCAC
>PVBE010078627.1_pt1 | contig 49580 bp, 50 predicted proteins | sample 1631181 | NCBI WGS metagenome assembly PVBE01 (sample SAMN08397723, study PRJNA350692) | Marine metagenome, whole genome shotgun sequencing project. | isolation source: water | place: Pacific Ocean | collected 2012-04
AGAAGCCAGCTGCTAAGAAGCCAGCTGCTAAGAAGCCAGCTGCTAAGAAGCCAGCTGCTAAGAAGCCAGCTGCTAAGAAGCCAGTTGCTAAGAAGCCAGTTGCTAAGAAGCCAGCTGCTAAGACACGTTTCGGAAAGGCATTCTTAAATAAACAAAAGGTTTTACTTCTTGAAGAAAGAGCACGTTATTTAAAGAGCGCTGACGCCCTAAAGGCAGAAGCAGATGCACTATTAGAAGGCAGGGAGCCAGGGGACGTCCAATTTGATGAAGAGTCAGGAGAAGGGGACACACTGGCAGTAGCCAGAGATCTAGATTTAGCTCTTAGTGCACAAGCTCGAGACGCCGTAGAAGAGATCGATGCCGCACTTGAAAGAATTCGTAAAGGAACATACGGAATTTGCATCAAATCAGACAAACCAATTCCACAAGAGCGCCTCAAGGCTATTCCTTGGGCTGCAGAGCGAGTGGAGTATAAAGCCGGAGGCCTTGGACGCCGCTAAACCATCAGAATTGTTATACCAATAGTTAGAATTTTAGGGAGAATCTAAAGACCTCAGGTAGTCAAATGATACAACCTTGGAAATCCAGCATAATCACTGCCTCGGCGGTTATTTTTTTTGATCAACTCACGAAATGGTGGGTTTTGGAAAGACTTGACCACGGCGAGATTGTAGGACTTTTTTGGACTCTTCAATTCCGATTAGTTCGAAATACAGGAGTTGCTTTTAGCCAAGGTGAGGGCTTAGGCCCGGTCTTTGCAATTCTCATATTTTTCGTGATATTTCTCGTTATTCGCTGGAGTACTCAGATCCAATCAAAGGTAGTCAAGGTAGCTGCTGGTCTGATTGTGGGCGGAGCTGTAGGGAATCTAGTTGATCGAGTATTTAGAACTGAAGATGGATTTTTAAGTGGAGGCGTAGTCGATTTCATAGATTTACAATGGTGGCCAGTATTCAATATTGCGGACGCTGCAATAGTGGTAGGTGGATTCATAATGTTCTGGGCCGGAATGAAATCTACAAAGTCTGAAAAAGAAATTCTTGATTCAAATGTTTAAGCAATAATTAACATGAGTGCTGAATCTATACCGGAATCTTTGAACGGAGAAAGACTGGATCGAGTAGTGGCTTTCGTTCTTGATGTGAGTCGCAGCCGTGCGGGAATTCTTATAGACGGCGGAAATGTTATTCTTGACGGAGGAGTGGAAAGATCGCGGTCTAGACGAGTTCAACTCGGAGAAACTTTAAACGTTTTAAATGAGGTGCCAGAAGAGGATGAAGGACCTGAACCTGAGAAAAACATAGAAATTCCGGTTCATTATGAAGATGATCAAGTACTCGTTATCAATAAGCCATCAGGACTGGTTGTACATCCTGGAGCAGGAAATATGACAGGAACAATGGTAAATGGTTTACTCGCGTCATGGCCCGAATTACGTGGAGTTGGAGAAAAATCTCGGCCCGGAATAGTTCATCGCTTAGATCGAGGAACATCAGGATTGTTGGTAGTGGCGAGAACCCAAGAAGCTTACGACCACCTTTCAGCACAATTATCAGACCGCTCAATGGGACGTTGGTATACCGCTTTAGTGTGGGGACAAATGGATTCCGACACTGGGACAGTTGATGCTCCGATTGGAAGGTCCAAGAAAGATCGAATTCGGATGGCAGTGATTGGGGCTGGACGCCAAGCTCGGACAAATTATGAAGTGCTTCAGCGCTGGGCAGGTCCTGAAGTCTCGTTAATTCGTTGCAAATTGGAAACCGGTAGAACTCATCAAATTAGAGTACATCTTTCAGCCATAGGACATCCTCTAGTAGGGGATGAATTGTACGGAGGCAACAGAAGTGAAATTGCGCTTGAGAGGCCGTTCTTACATGCTTCATTTTTGGAATTTCAGCACCCCATAAAAAATGAAAGAATCGCATTTGAAAGCACTCTGCCAGAAGACCTAGAGAAGATATTGAGGGGTTTGTCAAATTAACTGTCAACTGATTGCAAAATTGATTACCTATCCAAAGTATTCTTATATGAATGAATTTCTCTGATCCCTCGTTGCCAGTAATTCCCGATTACCAAGACTCGTGTGTAACTGGATTAGTGCCGACACTCCTTGAAGCAGAAAGAGAACCTACTTGGATTCCAGAAGATGTCTTGTTGGCGCGTCAAGTCGTGCTGTTGGTTTTAGATGGGCTTGGATGGAAACAACTGCAGGACAGAATTTCAGATCTGCCAACCTTCAGTCTTTTTAATGGCGGTCCAATTACTACGGTGGCTCCGTCTACGACAGCTGCTGCTTTGACTTCCATTACTACAGGTGTGCCACCTGGCGAGCATGGCCTAATCGGTTACAGAATTCCTGTTGAAGATAAGGTGCTGAATACCTTGCGTTGGTCAACAGGATCAGGAGATGCACAGAAAGAAGTATTGCCGTCTTTCATTCAGCCGGTTTCTTCATTTGGTGGACAGCGTCCTCCAGTTGTTTCTCAGAAAAAATTTGAAGGCAGCGGGTTCTCTGCTGCACATATGTCCGACGTACGGCTGCACGGGTATAACACTCGCGAAGAACTAGTTTCACAAACTATTGCCTTAGTCAACGAGGGAGAACCCTTTATTTACGTTTATTGGGATGGTATAGACCAGATAGGACACGAGTTTGGTTTCACTGACCGTTACGAAGAAGAACTCTTTGCTTGTGACCAGATGATCAAAGAACTCTTTAGTCGTATAGGTCCCGAAGTAGCAGTATTTGCAACAGCTGACCATGGACTAGTTTCAGTCGGAGAAAATTTGATTTCTCTTTCAAAAGAAATTACTTCCTTAATAGAATTTCAAAGTGGAGAAGCAAGGTTCCGTTGGTTACATGCACGCCAAGGAGCCAGTGGAGAACTTTTTCATGCCGCAAAAGAACAGTTTGAAGATATTGCGTGGGTTGTCCGCGCTGATGAAGTTGTGAATCAAGGCTGGCTAGGACCAAAAGTTACTGAAGCTGCGCGTTCGCGGTTAGGAGACGTAGCTCTAGTAGCACGTGAATCCGTTGCGTTCTTAGACGCTGCGGAAGTGATGTCCATTGAATTAATTTGTCGTCATGGTTCATTGACTGCCGAGGAAATGTTTGTCCCAGCAATAAGCATGGTTACGTGACTGCAATGATGATTGAAACAGCCTAGAGTCTGTGTATGGAGCCAAATAGTCAAGAAGAAATACAACAGACTGAGGTTTTGACCTCAAGCTCTAATCCCGAAGATATTGCAGAGTTAGAGATCTCTGAAGCAGTTGAACAACCTGCGAAAGTAATGAGAGTCGGGACGATGATGAAACAACTATTAGAGGAAGTTCGGTCGGCAACTCTTGATGAGGCGAGCAGAGGCCGATTGAAAGAAATATTCGATACCTCCGTTAAAGAAATTGGGTCAACTCTTACAGAAGACTTAAGAGAAGAATTAGATCGACTAGTCATTCCATTTGATGAAGAGGCCCCGACTGCCGCTGAACTACAAATAGCACATGCACAATTGGTTGGCTGGCTCGAAGGTCTAGTTCAAGGTATACAAGCAACCCTCTTTGCTCAACAAATGGCGGCACAACAACAATTAGCAGGTATGCGTAGAGGAGAAATAGAAGCAGTTAAACCTCCTTCTGAAGACCAGCATGGCAACTACTTGTAGAAAAATTTATACGGACATCTAATGTCTCTTTTATCACGAAGGAATAAATTCGTCTTTTAGGCAACACTGATGACATCTTCATTTACTCACTTACACGTACACACGGAATACTCCATGTTAGATGGAGCTTCGCGTATATCAGAATTAGTTGCTGCTGCTGCCGCTGATGGTCAAAAGGCTCTAGGGATTACTGACCATGGCAATATGTATGGAATTTTAGATTTTTACCAAGCCTGTCGCGACCATCAGGTAAAACCAATTCTTGGCACCGAAGCTTACATGGCTTACGAATCACGAGAAGAAAGACCGGCGCGTACTGGACGACTTGATGATTCAGGTGGAGAGACAAGCAAAGGAAAAAAACTTTATTACCACCTGACTCTTTTGGCAGAGAATCAGGTCGGCTACAAAAATTTAATTCAGGTAGCGAGTCGAGCTTTCATGGAGGGCTATTACTATAAGCCAAGAGTGGATTGGGAAGTCCTTTCCGATCATCATGAAGGACTGATTGCTACTTCCGGATGTTTAGGTGGCCAGGTTCTACAGGCCTTACTAGCGGATGAATATGATGAAGCCAAGGCAAAGGCTGCTCGGCTTCAAGACATTTTTGGTAGAGAAAATTTTTTCATAGAACTACAAGATCAAGGATTGCCTGAACAGAAGAAAACCAATCCACGGTTATTGCAAATAGCACGGGAAATCGAAGCCCCCTTACTTGCAACAAATGATAGTCATTACACCTATCAAGAGGATGCAGAAAGTCATGATGCGCTGCTTTGCGTCCAAACAAACGCTTTTATGAGTGATCCGAATCGGTTTAAATTTTCTGGAGACCAACATTATTTAAAAACTTCACAAGAAATGAGGAGTCTTTTCTCTGAAATTCCAGAAGCTTGTGATAACACTCTGTGGATAGCAGAAAGAGCAAATGTAGAAATCGAATTTGGAAACCCTCAACTTCCTGATTTCCCGATTCCAGAAGCATTTTCTGATGGTTCGGAATATTTGAAACATTTGACTTTAGAAGGGGCGAAGAATCGTTGGGGGGAGAGACTTTCGGATGCTGTTGCAGACAGATTGACTTATGAACTTGAAATAATAAAAGGTTCCGGATTCTCTTCGTATTTTCTAATTACGTGGGACCTCATACGGTATGCACGCGAGAGAGGCATCCGAGTAGGACCAGGCCGTGGAAGCGCCGCGGGTTGCGCTGTTGCTTATTCTTTGGGAATCACAGATATCGATCCGATAAAATATGATTTGCTTTTTGAGCGCTTTTTAAACCCTGGCCGTGCTTCGATGCCGGATATAGATATGGATTTTGATTCACGTTATCGAGATGAATTGATCCGATATGCGGCAGATAAATATGGACGTGATCATGTGGCACAGATCGTGACATTTTCTCAAATTAAGGCCAGAGCCGCAGTTCGTGATGCGGCTCGTGTTCTTGGGTATCCCTATAACGTAGGGGACAGGATCGCTAAAGTGATGCCTCCACTAGTCATGGGTAGGGATACTCCACTTGCAGCTTGTTTAGAAAAAGACGAACAACACCTTGACGGATACAAGATGGCAACGGAACTGCGCGAAATGTATAAATCCGATGGAGACGTCAAGCGGGTGGTAGATGTTGCCCGCGGTCTTGAAGGGTTAAGACGTCAAGACGGCATCCATGCAGCAGCAGTTGTCATTACAAAAGAGCCTTTAACTGAGTATTTACCAGTGCAGAGGAAACCTGCTTCAGGTCAGAATGCAGATGAAGCACCAGTAGTAACTCAGTATGAAATGCACGGAGTAGAGGATCTCGGCCTGCTCAAGATGGATTTCCTTGGCCTTCGTAATCTTGATGTAATCACCGACACACTTGAAATTATTAAAAAAATTAAGGGAGAGGAAGTAGATATAGATCAAGTTCCACTTGACGACCCAGAGACTTTTGCTCTCCTCTCGGCCGGGGAATCTATAGGTGTTTTCCAGCTTGAGTCCGCCCCGATGCGGACGCTAATGCGATCGCTTGCTCCAAACAGTTTTGAAGATGTGGCTGCTTTAGTGGCGCTCTATAGGCCAGGCCCAATGTCTGCAAATATGCATAATGACTATGCAGATAGAAAGAATAACCGTCAAGTTGTGAAATATTTTCACGAGGACGCGGAAGAAATCTTGGGGAATACTTATGGCTTAATGATCTATCAAGAGTCCGTTATGCGTGTTGCTCAGAAATTTGCAGGGTATTCCTTAGAGCAAGCAGACAATCTTCGTAAGGCCTGTGGTAAAAAAGTTCGAGAATTGATGCAACAGGAAAGAGAAAAATTTGTCCAAGGATGTGAAACAACTGGTTACGGCGGTGCGTTAGGAGAAGATTTATTTGCAATTATCGAAGGGTTTGCCGATTATGCATTCAACAAAAGCCACTCGTATGGGTACGGATATATTGCTTATCAGATTGCTTACCTGAAAGCCCATTACCCGGTTGAGTATCTTTCTGCACTACTCACAAGTGTTAAGACAAATTTAGATAAAGCAGCAATCTATTTGAATGAATGCCGTTCAATGAATATTGACGTGAGTGTTCCAGATATCAACCTTGCTCGTAGCGACTTTTATCCCGTTGCAGAAAAAGAAGAGAGTAAGGAGTTAACTCAGATTACTTTTGGACTTTCTGCAGTGAGAAATGTTGGGGAGAATTTAGTAAACAGGATTCTTGAAGAAAGAGACTCCAGCGGTCCTTTTCTAGATTTCTACGATTTTGCCGAACGTTGTGATTCAACTGTGTTAAATAAGAGATCGGTGGAATCATTGATTAAGGCAGGCGCATTTGACAGTTTCGGATATCAGCGCCAAGGCCTGCTTGCAGCCTCAGAGTCAATAATTGATCACACGTTAGCCCGCCGCAGGGAACATGAAATAGGTGTTTTGTCTCTTTTTGGGGAGAGCGAAGAAGGACCTGTTTTTGATGAACGTGAACCCATTCTTGATATTGAGTTTGACAAGATGACACGACTTGCATTTGAAAAAGAGATGCTGGGTTTATACATATCAGATCATCCGTTGAAGGGCATTGAAGGAAGTTTACGACGACGTGCAGACACTGATGTTACTGGACTACTTGAAGAAGAGGAAGGGGTCTTCCGAACGGTTGGCGGGGTGATTTCTGGTTTAGATAAACGGTGGACTAGAGCAGGAAAATTGATGGCTTCGTTCCATCTTGAGGATCTTGCAGGTTCGATTGAAGTCATGATCTTTCCAAAAACTATGGAGGAGCACGGTCATAAGCTTGAAGATGACCAGATCGTACTTATCAAAGGACGGTTAAATGAAAGAGAAGACTCTCCGAAGTTATTTGCACAGGAGATTGAAGTTTTTGTTCCCTCTGATAGTGATGTCATCAGGCCCCTTCGAGTGAAATTGCCATTAAATGACACATTGGAAGATCGTATTGAGGAATTAAAGAAACTATTTGAAGAGCATTCTGGGGAGGCAGAAGTTTTCTTAGAGATTGGACCTAAACAAGTGGTGCGGCTGCCAGATGAATACTCGGTAGACACAAATGGAGGATTAGTCGCGGAGCTTCGAATCTTGTTAGGTATGGACTCTGTAGTTATTGGTTGATTTAGACAGAAGACCTTTAGAGGTTGGCAACTCAACAACAACACGGCAGGCTGGATATCTACCTTTTGAACTGGATGACGCGATTATTTGTGTTTAGAAGGTGGTTAGAGAAAATGCTCAGCGTTTACTGGGCAGCAGTCGGAGGTGGAGTCAGTGGCTATTGAGGTTGAGACAAAAGATTGTTCGATGCTAGGCGATGCTGAAATCGAAGAAATGGCTGCACTGAGTGAAGAGGGAAGTAACTCTTTTGGAATTGGCTTACTCTCGAAACAGGCAGAAGCTTGGGTTTTGGTCACAACTGCACGTGAAGGCGGCCGCTTGAAGGGTTTCTCGTTCTCTACGTTGGAGAGGATAGGAGGAACACCGAGTGTAATAATCGGCGCTTCTTCAATCCAACCGAGTTCGCGAAGAAATACTGTTTTGCGGGCTGTTTTCACTGAGTTGCAAAGACGTGCTGTAATGGCTTTCCCAGATGAAGACGTTGTCTTCGGTTCAAGATTTAATGATTCTGGAGCGTTGGAACTTTATAAGCCGCTTTCAAACTTGATCCCTCGCCCTAACCATCGCGCCTCTGGAGAAGAACGAGCTTGGGGTCGACGATTCGTAAAACGATTCGGTCTTTCCTCTTTGTCGTATGACGAAAGATCGTTTACTGCGGTAGGTGACGGTTCTCAGCCTTGTGTCTTTGATCATTCTTCACTCAAACCTGAAGATGTTCCTGAAGAAACAAATGATTTGTTTAAAGGCCTAGATATGGAACGTGGAGATACCGTAGTGGCTTGGGGTTGGGCCATGTCAGAGGATTTAGCAAAACTCGCTTAGAAATTTGAAAACCGGGCCCCAGGATTCTTTAAGTGTTACTCAAGCTTTAGCGGCGCGACGAAGTTGCCGTAGTTATGAAACAACTCCCGTCGATTTGAAAGTCATTAGGGATTTAATTGATAGGGCGCGTCGAACTCCAACGGCTGGAAATAGTCAAGGCGTTGAATTTTTGATTTTACATGGGGAAAATCAAGTGGCATCTTATTGGGATGCCACACTTGACGAGGCCCGAAGAGATGCTTTTCCGTGGCCAGGTTTGCTTTTAGCACCAGTGTTGGTAGTGCCCTATGGGGTTCCCGAACGATACTTGAATCGATACCAAGAAGAAGATAAGGAGAGCAGTGGGCTTGGTGAGAGTGTTAATGCATGGCCAATCCCATATTGGATAGTAGATGCGGCGTCTGCAGCGACAGCTTTACAACTTTTAGTTGTTGAAAGTGGGATGGGGTGCTGTTTTTTTGGTCAATTTGGGAATGAAGAAAAAGTTTCGCAACGTTTCTCTGTTCCAAAGGATGCGCAAGCGATTGGAACTATAGCGATTGGTTGGGCTGCAGAAAATGATCGCTTGAGCACTTCAGCTACACGAGAAAGACGCCCTTTAGAAGATGTTGTACATCTGAGTGAGTGGTGAATAGGAATATCTAGCCACTAATCATTGTTTAACTGGCAGAATGTATATCAATATGAACCACTGGATTTTAGGGGTGAGGCCACGAACTCTTTCTGCTGCAGTAATACCTGTTGTAGTTGGAACGGCTGCTTCCGACGTAACTATCATCTGGTGGCGTGCAATTTTTGCACTTATCGTCGCTGTATTTCTTCAAATAGCTACGAACTTCGCCAATGATTATTCAGATGGAACGCGCGGAGTTGATGGCCTAGAGCGTTTAGGACCACCACGTTTAGTGGGTAGTGGATTAGCTACACCCCAACAGGTTAAAAGCGCCGCATTTATTTTCTTTGGTTTGGCTGCTGTGTTCGGTGGAATTCTTTCTGTGGTGGTGAACCCATGGCTTCTACTCTTTGGGATAGCAGCAGTAGCAGCCGGATGGTTTTACACCGGCGGCTCTCATCCCTATGGATATCGTGGGCTAGGAGAACTTTCTGTATTTATTTTCTTTGGTTTAGGGGCAACTCTGGGCAGTTCCTACTTGCAATCGGAAGAAATTACCGGACTTTCTCTACTAGTAGCTATATCAGTAGGTCTCATGTCGTGCTCATTACTGGAAATAAATAACTTGAGGGATCGAGAAGGAGATGAAAAATCAGGTAAGAAAACTCTGGCAGTCCTATTAGGTGACCGAGGTGCTCGAATTCTGTACATCTTCTTTATTGATGCTTCGCTAATAGTGGGTTCATTAGCGGCATTTTCTAAACCCTGGGCTTTTCTTATACTTATAGCTGGACTTGTCGCTTTTCCGGCAGTTAGATCTGTACTGGACGGGGCTTCAGGGAAAGAATTAATACCATTGCTTTCACGCACTAGTCAGATACAGATGGTTGCTGGGGTTTTTTTAACACTTGGGCTTTTAATTTAAGTTGTTGGTTTAGTTGCGGTCAGGATTTGCGCAACTCCTCCCGATAATTTTTGTTTCGTCACTTTATGAAACCCTGCAGTTGAAAGCATTTCTTCCAATTCGTGAAATTTAGGAAGATAGGCAACTGATTCTGGAAGGTATCTGTACGCCTTGCCGTCGGAAAGAATAGAACCAAGAAGTGGAACAATTTTACCGAAGTAAAAATTGTGGCCGAAGCGTATAACCCTATTTGTAGGCTCGTCCACCTCCAGAAGGGCGACACATCCTCCCGGCCGCAAGACGCGTTTTAGTTCGCTAAAAAAGGGGGGTAATGAAGTGAAGTTTCTCAAAGCAAACCCACAAGTAATTCCTTCAACTGATGCGTCCCTTATTGGAAGAATTAAAGCATCAGCGTTGATGAGTGGAGAGGAAGTCTTTGCGGAAGAAAGCATTCCTTGAGACAAGTCAATCCCGAATGGCTTAAAGCTTTCTTTCTCTAAGTCCCGGCAGAAATCTCCTGTTCCACAAGCAATATCAAGAATGATTGAATGGTTTGCTACAGATAGAGACTGAATTGATTTCCTTCTCCATTTTACATCTAGTCGAAATGTCATTAACCGATTCACGAGATCATAACGCGGAGCAATTCGGTCAAACATTGCTGTGACGGCCGCCTCCTTCTCTTCTGCTGAAGGAAGGTTCTCTCGTGAGGTCATTATTTGAACCAAATTTTCTGATATTCACGACTTGTTGGATGGAGAAGTAGAGTTGCTAACACTATTGGAAAGATCAAGGTGAACAAGAGATTCAGGTCTAGTTCTATAAACATTATTCTGATAGCTATAGCTGCCAACGAAGAGAAAACTCCTAAGATCCAACCAATTTTCTTCTCGTTAGCTATTAGATAAGCGGCTGGAAACATGAGAATTCCCATAACGAGAAGTAGCTGGTTGCCTCTGACCATGTTAAAGACGCCTTCAATGTAGAGAAGCATGGTTCCGGTCATCAAAGTTTGTGGCTGATATCTGTTAATCCAACGTCGTTTTTGCATGTCTTAGTTTCTCAGATAAGTCGGAGGATCACTCAAAAAAATGGAAATGAATGTACTTATCTTATAAATCTCTCATAGGCGCGATTGGTTACTTCGTGTTCAAAACCAAGTGCATTGTAAACATGGTTAGCGGCGGCATTATTTGACTCGACATAAAGCATTGCTTGGTTAATGTCGTTGACATGAAGCCAGTTCAACCCTGCTAACACAAGCTGTGTTCCTGTACCTCCGCCTTGAAGATCTGGATCAACTGCCACTACGTAGATTTCTCCTTGAATAGGTGAAAGATCGTGATGAATCTTTGTCCAACAAAAACCTTGGATAGTTCCATTCAGTTCCCATATACGTAGACCATTTGAATTAAACCATGGCTCTTCCATAGTTTTTTCAAAGTCGTCGATTGTTAGGTCGCTTCGTTCGGGATGCCAAGAAAAAGCCCGATTATTTATAGAAACAATTTCGGGTAAATCAGTAGAAGTAAAAGAACGGGTAACGAGTTGACTCTGATCTGTGGGTAGTGGACGGGACAGGCGCCAGAGATCCCGATAGGGGGTGTAACCGGCGGCTATAGGAACGAGATCGTCGCTAATCTCAACTCCCTCTATCCAATACTCGAGCCGTCCGCCCTCATCAATGGCAATAGCTTGTGCTGCTGCTTCAAGAAGTCTTTTTTTGTTTTCGTCCTTTTCATCTGGCACATCTAATTCTATTTTCCAACCATCACGTATGGCAGAAAGAGTCGCAGAATCGGTCCCATCCGAAACGATTAATGTCTCGGGTTGCGAGAAGTCTTCTGAAGTCATGCTGCAAAGGCTATCGCCGAACTAGGCCCGAATCAGGCTACTGTCTTAAGCATGAGTGGTCCGAGAACACCAAAAGGTCGAGCACGAGAAACCCATTTGCGTTTAGCAGAGGAGTATCCCGAAGCTCTTTGTGAACTTGATCATAAGAATCCATTTGAACTGTTAGCGGCAACGATTCTCTCTGCGCAATGCACAGACAAGAGGGTCAATATGGTGACGCCGTCTCTATTTAAGCGTTATCCAACTCCGATAGCTCTCGCAGAAGCCAAACTTAATGAATTGGAAGAGATTGTTCGTTCAACTGGTTTTTATGCTTCTAAAGCTAAGAATTTACTTGGAATGGCGCAGAGGTTAGTTGAGGTCTATGACAGTGAAGTCCCAGGTGCTATGGAGGATCTGACTTCGCTTTCAGGTGTCGGAAGAAAGACTGCAAACGTAGTACGTAGTGTTGATTTAGGCCTTCCTGGGCTTCCAGTAGATACGCATGTTGGTCGTCTTTCTCGCAGGCTAGAACTTACTGAAGAGACAGATCCAGTAAAAATTGAAATGATTCTGAATCCGATGATTCCAGCAGATGAGAGAGGTTCTTTTAGTCTGAGATTGATTTTGCATGGGCGAAGAGTTTGCCCAAGCCGCAAGCCTCGTTGTGAGGAATGCACTCTAAATAATTTTTGTCCTTCTTCTGAAATTTAAATAAATAAAATCTTCGAGAAAATTTCATAGAGTCGAAAGACTAAACCTTTTTTTCCTGCATTAAACGGTTCAATTCACGGAGAGTGGAACGCAAATGTCTTTCGACCTCTAGCAAACCAGTGCCCCCGTCGGTTCTATTTGAAGAAGAAGAAGTTTCTAATATTTTTTCAACTCGACTTATCAAATCTTCAATTTGCGCAGAAATTGAAGATAGTTCGCCAGAAATAAGACCTTCGGAAGTCATTTGGTAAGTGTGACAGATATTTCAAATAACGCAACTTCGAGATGAATCAAATATTCATTCGGTCCTTCAGTTCAAAGCCGCTAGCGTGAAAAGGTGCTTAAAGAACTAGATGTACGTGGAAACTCTGAAGAGTCAATGTTTGAAATCTTGCCGCGCCCATTTTCAAAAGAGAATAACGAAGACTTACTGGCAACTGTCAGAGAAATAATAGAAGAGGTTCGAAAAAAAGGGGATGAAGCCCTCTATGAGATGACAGAACGTTTTGACGGGTTGCGACCTAAAACTCTTTCCGTAAAGAAACCAGAAATGGAACTAGCTTTGGAGCAAATAACGCCAGAACTCAGAGTTGCTTTAGAGAAAGCCGCAGAAAATGTTCGAAATTATTATTCAAAGTACGATTTAAGCACTCATGAAATAACAAGAGACGGAATGGTAATAAAATCACGAATGGTTCCTGTGAAAAGCGTCGGGTGCTATGTGCCAGGTGGAAGAGCGGCGTATCCATCAACCGTAATCATGACGGCTATTCCAGCAGAAATGGCAGGAGTGAAACGCGTAGTTATTGCAGTGCCCCCAGATGCAAATGGGGAAATCTCTCAATCGGTTTTGGCAGCAGCAGCTATTTCCGGTGTACAAGAAGTTCACCCCATTGGTGGAGCGCAAGCAATAGCAGCACTTGCATACGGCACAGAAGCGGTGAAGCCTGTTGATGTGATAGTTGGACCAGGAAACATCTATGTGTCTCTCGCCAAGCAAGAAGTATCTAGCAAAGTGAGAGTGCCATCATCGTTTGCTGGCCCATCAGAAGTGGTAGTAGTAGCGGATAAAACTGCTTCTCCGGATTTAGTAGCAATGGATTTGATTGTTCAAGCAGAACATGGACCAGATGGTTTATCTTGGCTTGTTACTTGGGAAAAAGAATTTGCAGAGAAAGTTAATTTAGAGATAAAAGAAATGTTGAAAACATCTACACGAAGAGAAGAGATCAAATCAACACTTTCGCGTTCTGGTTACTGTGTTGTTGTTGAGGGTCCTGAACAAGCGCTAGAAGTAGTTGAGGTTGTGGCTCCTGAACATCTTCAAATCATGACTCAAGAACCGGAAGTTATGGCTGAAAAAGTTAAGAATGCTGGGGCGATCTTTTGTGGACCTTGGTCGCCAGCAACCCTTGGTGATTATATTGCTGGTCCAAGTCATGTTTTGCCAACAGCAGGCACTGCAAGATTTTCGGGAGCTTTGAGCGTTTCTGACTTCCTGAAAGAAATGCACGTGATAACTGCTTCTAAGGAGACGATTTCAGCGTTAGGGGAGCATGTAGTCGTTTTAGCTGAAACTGAAGGTCTTGAAGCCCACGCCGAGTCAATACGCAAACGAATCAAGAAGATCAAAGAGGAAGAAAATGAATAACTTTCTTGAGCCGCGTGAAGACATACTAGGTTCCAGTGGGTATTTTTCCCCACAAGTAGACGCAAGTGTTCGTCTGAATGCAAATGAAGCTCCTTATGCGCCTCCTGAAGGTCTTACTGCCGGATATGAGGTAAACCTGAATCGTTATCCAGATCGGTCTGCGAGTAAACTTCGAGAAGAGATAGCTAAAAAATATGGGCTAAGGAGCAATCAGGTATTCGCTGCGAACGGTTCAAATGAAGTAATACAAACTTTCCTTTTGACTTATGGGGGTTCAGAAAGATCTCTAATGATCTTCAAACCCACTTATGTAATGCATTCAAAGATAGCTATGGTCACGGGAACTCCAGTGATCGAAGGACAGCGTGAAAAAGACTTCAGCCTAGATGTAGAGGCCACTTGCGACAAGATTCTTGAAGATAAACCTTCTTTAATTTTTCTATGTTCTCCTAACAACCCAACAGGTCTTTCAGAACCTATGGAATTACCGGAAAGAATCTTGGAGATCCTCACAACATATAAAGGAATATTGCTCATTGATGAGGCTTATGGACAATTCGCTGAATCAAATTTCCTTCCATTGATCGCCGAGGATAAACCTTTGGTGATTAGCAGGACTTTTTCTAAGGCACTGGGATTGGCAGGTCTTCGTCTCGGATATTTACTTGGACCTTCTTGGTGCATAGAAGAGATCGGGAAAGTTTCGCTCCCTTATCACCTCGGAACTCTCACTCAAGAAGTTGGCATCAAGGCTCTGAAGAATTCAGTTTCGTTAGAAAATCAAGTCATAGATATAATCAGAGAGCGAGATCGAATAAGTGAGTCTTTGAAAACACTTCCGTTAGAAGTTTGGCCTTCAGAAACAAATTTTATTTTATTTAAGCCAACGAATCAGGATGCAAAGAAAATTTGGGAAGAGCTGATTTCTAGATCAGTACTTGTTAGAGATTTTTCAATGGTTGACGGGTTAGAAGGCTGTTTGCGGGTAACTATGGGTACAAGAAGTGAAAACGATTTATTTATTGAAGCACTTGAGGAGATTCTGAGATGAGAAAAGCGAAGACAGAAAGAACCACAGCAGAAACTACGGTGAGCGTTGAGGTTTCTCTTGATGGAGGATCAGTTGAGGTTAGTACCGGAATACCATTTTTTGATCACATGTTGGATCAACTCGGAAAACATAGTGGAATAGGATTAGAGATTCGATGTGACGGGGATTTAACTATTGATGCTCATCACACGGTTGAAGACGTAGGGATCACACTTGGCGAAACTTTCCAAAAGGCTTTGGGAGATAAGACAGGGGTTCGCCGCTTCGCCTCTATTAGTGTCCCTTTGGACGAAGCTTTAGTTGAAGCGGCTCTCGACCTCTCCGGGAGATCGTTTTTGCATTACGGAGTAGATTTTCCTGGAGAAAAAATATTAGGAGACCCTCCTTTTGACCCTCAATTAATTGAAGAGTTCTGGAGAGCTTTTACAACCACTGCTAAGGTCGCTCTTCATATTTCTTTAGTGAGAGGGAAAAATACTCACCACATAATAGAAGCTGGATTTAAGGCAGTTGCTCGGTGCTTGTGTGACGCGATCAGAATAGAGGGTTCGACTTTGCCCTCGACTAAGGGAACCCTGTGACAGAAATTCCTCTGATTGCTGTCCTTGACTACGGCATTGGAAATCTTCGCTCTGCTCAAAAAGCCTTAGAAAGTTTAGGGGCGGAGGCGCGATTAACGAGTGAAGTGGAGAGCATTAGTGCTGCAGATGCTGTGGTTCTGCCTGGTGTCGGTTCATTTGGAAGATGTATTTCTGCACTCGAGGAAAGTGGATTAAAGGATCTGACTCGATTAGTAGCAGAACAAGCTACTGAAGGTGGGCGACCATTTTTAGGAATATGTGTTGGTTTACAGATGCTTTATGAAGGAAGCGAAGAAGCACCCGGCTTGCAAGGTCTAGGAGTCATCGGAGGAGAAATTCAGCGTTTATCAACTGCAGAGAAATTGCCGCAAATGCAATGGAACTCGTTGAAAACACAGAATCACGCAATGTTTGATGGCAATCAGGAAGAGTCTTGGGCGTATTTTGTACATAGTTATGCTGCGCCAATCAGTTCAAACACTATAGCTACCTGCACATATGGGGAAGAAGTATGTGCGGCTATAGCGAAAAGCAATCTCTGGGCCACACAGTTCCATCCTGAAAAATCAGGGAAAGTTGGATTACAAATCTTGAGAAATTTTCTGTCTTTAGTGGGTAGATGAATATGGGTTTCAAAATATTTCCTGCAATTGATCTTCGCGGTGGAAACTGCGTAAGACTCTTACGAGGCGACTATTCAGAAGAAACTGTCTATGGAATGACTCCAGTCGACCAAGCCCTGTTATTTCAAGAAGCGGGTTCGTCGTGGGTGCATATTGTTGACTTAGATGCCGCACTTTCTGGAGACCCAATTAATTATTCAATTATCAAAGAGATAGCTGGAGTATTGGATATTCCAATTCAGGTTGGAGGGGGGATTCGATCAGAAAGTGAAGCGCGAAACATGTTTGCTGTCGGCGTGGAACGAGTTGTTATTGGAACTGTCGCTATTGAGAACCCGAACGTAGTTCGTAAAGCTTCTCAATACGGGCGTGTAGCGGTTGGTTTAGACGTTTGGGGAGACGAGATCGCTACACATGGTTGGACGAGAAGAACTGGAGTTTCGCTAGTTGAAGGAATGCGAAAATATTCTAAAGATGAAGTGGATGCTTTCATAGTTACTCAGATAGAACAAGATGGAACTATGGATGGACCAGATTTAGAAATTCTTCGGTCTTCTTTAGATGAAAGCAATATAAATATTGTGGCTTCGGGAGGAGTAGGTTCAATTCAAGACATTGAAGATCTAAAGAAACTAGAAGCTTCACAAAAGTTTTTAGAGGGTGTAATCATTGGAAAGGCAATTTATGAGAAAGAATTCAGCCTATTTGAAGCTTTAAAAATTGAGGGTATTTCTTGAAGTCAGTACGAATCATCCCATGCCTAGATGTTGATAACGGTCGTGTCGTTAAAGGAGTCAATTTCCTAGAGTTGCGTGACGCCGGAGATCCTGTAGAGCTAGCAGCCCACTATGACAATCAGGGCGCAGATGAACTGGTTTTCTTAGACATAGCAGCTACACCGCAAGCCCAACAAACGATGATAAATGTTGTTTATAAAACAGCAGAGCAAGTATTTATACCGTTTACGGTTGGAGGCGGAATTCGAAGCCTTGAAGATGCTAGAAAAATACTTCGCGCAGGCGCAGATAAAGTTTCTGTCAATACTGCCGCAATAGAACGTCCAGAACTAGTCACAGAATTAGCCGAAGAATTTGGAAGACAATGTGTAGTTGTTGCTGTTGATGCTAAGCGCACTGCATCGGGTCTCGGGAAATTTGAAGTTTTCAGCCATGGGGGAAGAACAGCTACTGGTCTTGATGCAAAAGATTGGATAGAAGAGGTGGTACAAAGAGGAGCGGGTGAAATTCTTCAAACTTCTATGGATAAAGATGGGACTTTGGATGGGTTTGACTTAGAGATGCTTAGGGAACTTGGGAGTGAATGCAGTGTCCCATTGATTGCAAGCGGGGGAGCAGGAAATTTAGAGCATCTAGCAGCGGGGGTGACAGAAGGCGGAGCAGATGCTGTATTAGCGGCTTCTATCTTCCATTTCGGTGACCATACTATTTCTGAAGCGAAGCAACACATGAAAGATGCAGGTATTTCAGTTAGACCGCATCAGTGATTTAGCCCGCTACCGTTCAGTGAGTGAGCGAGTCTGAAATCTATAATCTTCCTGGACCATCCGAAGAAGGTCTTCCAATCAAGATGCTAAATGATCGTGTCTTAGTGAGTATCGACGATGGAGAAGGAGAAAGACGTTCATCAGGAGGAATACTCATACCTGCTACTGCCCAGTTGGGAAAAAGATTGACTTGGGCTGAAGTTGTTGCAGCAGGGCCTAATGTTCGTGCCATGGAAGTTGGAGATCAGGTTTTATTCAACCCAGAAGATCGATACGAAGTTGAAGTTAAAGGGTCCGAGTACATAATTCTGAGAGAACGAGATGTTCATGCTGTTGCATCACCAAGGCTTGAAGAAGGAAGCACAGGGCTCTACCTTTAAATACTTCACGACAGATAGGTCCTTTCCCCTAGACTGAACTCATGTCAGAAACAGAAGAAAGCCCAACTTCAGATCTATTATTCGCCTTAGGTGATGAAGAGGCAGAAATCATTACTTACAACAATGATGGGCTTGTTCCTGCAATTATTCAAGAAATAGGAACCGGCAAGATTCTAATGATGGCATGGATGAACAGAGAGTCTTTAGAGAAATCTTTGTCTACCGGACGCACGTGGTTTTGGAGTCGAAGTAGGCAAGAGTATTGGTGTAAGGGCGAAACCTCTGGCGACCGCCAGTATATTCGCGAAGCATTTTATGACTGTGATGGTGACACTCTTCTATTTAAAGTAGAACAGGAAGGGAAAGGGGCCTGTCACACTGGAGAGTACAGTTGCTTCTTCCGCTCATTTAGTAAAAGGGACAACTAAACGGTGCCGTCTCCAGATCGCCAGTCGTTTCAGGACTTAGCAAAAAATCACAGTGTTATTCCTGTCTGGCGTGAACTTCTAGCAGACTTAACTACCCCAGTTTCTCTTTTTGCCAGATGTGTAGGAGAGGGAGAAGGGTTCTTATTAGAAAGTGTTGATCGCGGCGAATCATGGGGTCGCTGGTCATTTATTGGTCGAAACCCATTACTGACTCTGACGTCACGCGAGCATTCAATAGAAGTCGAAGGAGAGTTACCTGAGGGTATAGAAATAGATAGTGGGATGTTAAGAGCTCTCGAAGGTCTGCTTGAACGTTATCAATCACCTGAAATTGAAGGGCTTCCACCTCTTCACGGCGGTTTGATCGGATATTTAGGGTACGACGTAGTTCGAGAAATTGAAGTACTTCCGGATATCCCACGGGATGACCGAGGTTTTCCGGATGCTGTCATGTCGGTCATAGGAGATTTAGTAGCGATAGATCATTGGCGTCAACGTGCATTTCTTCTAGTCAACGTGTTATTGCCTGAGGGGTCTAGTCAAGTTGAGATAGATCAAGCATATGACGATGCATTAAATCGCCTTGAGTCTTTAGCGGCAGCTGGTGCTCGCCCTCTAGATGAGCCTTTGATGCAACCACCTTCCAAAGAGGACGAAGTTCCAGAAGTGACTTCAACCATGGCAGAAGACACGTACACTGCCGCGGTTGAGGCCGCACGCGACTACATACTCAGCGGCGACATCTTTCAGGTTGTTCTTTCGCAAAGGTTTGACGTTGAGTTAGAGGCGGAACCTTTTGACGTCTACAGAGTACTCCGTCAAATCAACCCAAGCCCGTATATGTATTTCCTTCGTTATGAAGAGATGACGGTTGTGGGCGCCTCACCGGAGCCAATGGTACAACTTTTAGACAATCAGGTAATTTCAAGACCAATAGCAGGCACTCGGTGGAGAGGCAGATCAGAACACGAAGACAAGAGAATGGCCAGTGAACTTCTGGAGGATCCAAAGGAGAGCGCAGAACACATTATGCTCGTGGACTTGGCTCGAAATGATCTTGGAAGGGTAGTTGAATTTGGAACTGAAACCGTTGAAGAGTTAATGGCTTTAGAGCGATACAGTCATGTGATGCACTTGACTAGCCAAGTAACAGGAAATCTCGCAGAAGGCGTTACACCAATAGATGTTCTGAAAGCAACTCTTCCCGCAGGCACAGTTTCTGGAGCTCCAAAGGTTAGAGCAATGCAAATAATTGATGAACTCGAGCCGGTAAAAAGGGGTCCTTACGCCGGCGTAGTTGGGTACTTTGATTTCTCAGGCAATATAGACACAGCAATAACAATAAGAACGATGTTAATCAGAGACGGAGTGGCTTCAGTCCAAGCCGGAGCAGGAATAGTTGCAGACAGTGACCCAAAACTGGAATACCTTGAATGTCAAAATAAAGCAAAAGCCCTCCTGGTGGCCATACCTGCGGCTCGCAGAATGACCGAGTCGCGTAGAAAAAAGAATGAGTGACATTCGTTTAATTCGAAGAGAGCGAGATTTCGTTGATGTTTCTGGACCAGAAGCTCGTTCTTTTCTGCAAGGACAACTAAGTCAGGATATAGAAAACCTAAATCAAGACTCAGCAGCTTGGTCTTTTTTGCTTGACCCCTCGGGCCTAGTCGTGGCATGGCTAAGAGTCATGTGTCTTGAAGAAGAACGCTTCCTTCTTGATATGGATTCAGGTTTCGCTAAAGAGGTAATAGATCGATTGAACAGGTTTTTGATACGGACAAAATGCACAATAGAAGCTTCACCATTCAACATGTATACGTTTTTAGGCTCTGAAAATCCAGCACCAGAAGAACTCAAGAATTTGAAATCAATACCTTTTGAGTGGCCTTCTCTGAAAGCCACTGACTATTTTTCTTTTACAGAGTTGAAAATTTCTGAGAGTGAACCTTCTGGAACATGGGATCAAGTTCGTATACCAGCCGGTATACCGGCAATGGGGTCTGAAATTACAAATAAGACGATTCCGGCAGCAACTGGGTTAGTTGAGAGATCAGTTTCTTTCGAAAAAGGTTGCTACACGGGGCAAGAACTCGTGGCGAGAGTTGATAGCCGAGTGGCTGGACCTCCGAAACATTTAGTTTTATTAAAGGGATCTAGAGATCCACTCACTCCTGGATCAGTCTTATCTCATGAAGGTAAAGAGGTTTTAGAAATAACTAGTGCAAGTGAAATGGAAGATGAATTTTGTGCACTCGGGTATCGTCACCGTTCAGCTGAAGGTGTCACACAGATACACCAGAACGGGTCTTTGATTCAAATAATCAGAATCTGAATTTATTTCGTTGGGAATTCGACTTTTATTGTGGTTCCAGAACCAACAGTAGAGAAAATTCGAACGTCACCGTTCATCGCGGTCACTAACTCTTTTACGATTGCTAAACCTAAGCCGGAACCAGACTCCCGTTCTAAAGGTTGATGTCGCGAGACATAAAGGCGTTCAAAGACATGTGGTAAATCTTCTTCACTTATTCCTGGTCCATCGTCCGTTACAGATAGTTCTATATTGTCATCTGCGGAACGAACGCTGAGAACGATTTTTGTATCAGCGTATCGAATAGCATTTTCAAGAAGATTTCCAATTACTTGCCCAACCCGGTCAGAATCTCCGTTTATAAATAGAGGGTTTGGCGGGGAAGTAACAACCAGATCAACTCCCATTTTTGAAGCTAAAAGACGAAGGCCGTCTGCTGATTTCTTCATTTCATTGGTTAAATCAATTTCACTAATCATGAGAGTGAAGTGTTGTGCGTCAAGTCGGGCAAGTTCTAAGAGGTCGCTGACTAGACGATCAAGACGTCTTGACTCTGTCAGTATGACTTCTCCGGCATGTCGTGGGTTATCAGTAGCCCCATCGATAATGGCTTCGGCGTACCCCTGAATAGAAGTCATCGGAGTTCGCAAGTCGTGTGAAACCGACAGCAGAAACTGTCGTTCAACCCCGCGAGCTCTTTCCATTGACTCAGCCATGGAATTTATAGCGAGGACAAGATCTACGGTTTCCTCTGAAGAACCTTTAGGAAGTTCGGGAAGTCGTGCCGACAAATCTCCAGAAGCAAGACTTCTTGCAGTTTTAGCGGCTTCAACGACAGGCTGTGAGAATCGTTTACCGAGCCAAGTAGCAACAATTGCAGCGAGGCAAACGGCAAAAATGGCCGCAACTAGGAACCAGCGATCGGCTTCGCCGAGAACATCATCAAGATCATCGGAAAGAACCACAGCAGCGATTGCTCCATTATCAAGTTTTTCTTCTGCAATAGCGGCAACCCACACTCTGTCATCTTTCGTTCCAGAAAGGTAACCGCGTTCCTCTAAAATTTTGAAATCAAGTTCATCTGATTCAACTCCACTAGGTAAATCTGACAAAATAGTTTGTCGTTTGGTGATCGGATTGAAAATGATGATTCCGTATTCGTTTACTTCGGAAATTTGAGTGATAGTTTTCACTTTTTCTCTACTGAGTGGACGCCTATCAGAAAGGCTTTCAGTAAGAAACGCAGTCGTTGAACGTGCTGTGTCTATTAATTCTTTTTGAGTGTGTTGAGAGCGATCTAAATCAGCCTGAAAGAAGGTTCCAAGTCCCGCAATCAATAAACCAATTACAACCACTCCAACGAAAGAAAATATGAGTCTTTTCTGCATTAGTCGAGTCGATACCCAATCCCGCGAACAGTATCTAATGTAAGAGAAGGACCAAGTTTTTTGCGAAGTTGTCGAACATGAACATCCACAGTTCGCTCATCTCCTATCCAGTCAATTTCCCAAGCACCGTTAAGTATCTGTCGACGAGAAAGAGCTTGTCCCTTATTTTCAACAAAATAAATAAGCAGAGACCATTCTTGTGCTGTTAGTGGTACAACTTCATCGTTTAAAGTTACTTCGCACCGTTTACTATCAATACGCACGTTCCCGATATCAATTACTTCAATTGAAATATCTAGCGGTCCCTTTGACCGACGTAAAACAGCTCTCACTCGTCCGACTAGTTCTCTTGGACTAAAGGGTTTAGTGACATAGTCATCAGCACCTAACTCAAAGCCGACCACTCGATCTATCTCATCATCTCGCGCAGTCAACATGATTATTGGAACATCTCCACGCTCGCGAATAGATTTACAAATTTCAAATCCATCCAGTTGATCAGGTAGACCTATATCTAAAATAACGAGATCAGGGCGCCTTAGTTCAAAAATTTCTAAAGCTCTTTTCCCGTTTGAAGCCTGGAATACGTCACATCCGTCGTTTCGTAAGTACAGATCAACTAGATCAGCGATATTTGGATCATCTTCAACGATCATTACTACCGGTTCAACTTTCACTCCACCATCATGCCAGACAAGTGTTAGGAGTATGTTAAGAAAGTTTTCTTTATTTGAATTACTAAAGAAATAAGTTCGCAAGCAGGCTCTGCGGATGAGTAACCTTGTTTTGTGGGCACTTATTTGGATGAAATTTTAGATTTTCATCGCCGCGAATCTCGTGGTGATACCAGATCTCTTGATGCCCTCATAGAAAAAGCCGGGGAAGTTAAACCGCCACGAGGTTTCAACAAGGCGTTGATGAGTTCTCCGGTTAATGAAATGGCGGTTATTGCCGAAATAAAAAAACGATCTCCTTCACTTGGTGAATTGGTAAGTGACCTAATTCCAAGTTTTGTGAGTCAAGAATATGAAAAAGGGGGAGCATCTGCCCTCTCAGTTTTAACTAACAACCAATATTTTGGTGGCTCATCGATGGATCTCAGAGAAGCTCGAGCCGCGTGTAGCCTCCCAATATTAAGAAAAGATTTTACAGTGGACCTTCGAGATGTTTGTGATACTCGGATCATGGAAGCAGACGCAGTTCTACTGATTGCTGCAGCGTTAGATGATCACGAATTGAAAGATTTCATAGCGTTAGCAAATGAACTAGAGATAGATGCCTTAGTGGAAGTACACGATGAAGACGAAGTTGAAAGAGCATTAGTGGTTGGCGCTCAAATAATTGGAGTCAACCAACGAGATCTACAAACTTTTGAAGTGGATACTGATCGTGCTGTACGTATAGGTAAACTTTTACCTTCTGGCGTAACCAAGGTGGCAGAGTCAGGTATAAATTCACCAGAGGATATTCCTAAACTGCATGCTGCAAGCTATAGGGCCGTCTTAGTGGGCGAGTATCTAGTTCAATCTGAAAATCGTGCAGAGAGAGTCACTGGTCTGCGTACCGCAGCCGATAGGTAGAAGATTGGTGGAAATTTCCTTATGTTCGTAAAGATTTGCGGAATAACGAGAGAAGAAGATGCGCTCTTGGCTACTGCCCTTGGAGCAGATGCGATTGGTTTCATTTTTGCTCCTTCACAACGACAAATCGCAGTTTCTAGAGCACGCGACATAGCACGTCAACTTCCGGCAGATATCTTAACAGTCGGAGTTTTTAGAGATGCTGGCAAAGAAAAAGTTATGGACACTGTTAACCGGGCAAATCTGCGAGCTGTTCAGTTGCATGGCCGAGAAACACCTGCAGAGTGTCAATGGATAGCTGAGCGAGTTCCAGTCACTATTCGTGGTTTGCCAGCAGGATCCCCGGAGTTGAACCGGTTTGATGATTTCGGTGCAGATGTTCTTTTACTAGATTCACCTTCTCCAGGTTCGGGTGAAGTATTTGACTGGTCTTTGGCAGAAGGAGCATCTAATAACCGACGTATTCTCTTGGCGGGAGGATTGACACCTGAAAATGTTGGAATCGCTATAGAGCAAGTCAATCCATGGGGTGTAGATACTGCAACCGGGGTTGAATCTGAGGCAGGGAGAAAAGATCCGCGTAAACTACGAGCCTTCATAGAAACAGCTCGAGCAGCAGAACCAGAGGAGTACCTTGGTTCAGAAAATCGTCCGTTTAATTGGGAAGAAGAATTATGAGTTCAGGTGAAATTAACGGTCTTAGGAATCCTGACGAATCAGGGCGTTTCGGAGAATTTGGAGGGCGATTTATTCCAGAAACTCTGATACCGGCTTGTTTAGAATTAGAAAAGTCTTTCAAAGACGCATGGGCAGATGAAGACTTTCGTTCTCATTTAGATCAGTTACTCTCCGAGTATGCAGGTAGACCATCGCCCTTAACGGACTGCCCGAACTTATCCAAGGAATTGGGTTGCAGAGTGCTTTTAAAACGTGAAGACCTGAATCACACCGGCTCACACAAAATCAACAATGTTCTCGGTCAAGCACTTCTGGCTCAACGAATGGGCAAGACTCGTTTATTAGCAGAGACAGGTGCAGGCCAGCATGGTGTCGCCACAGCAACGGCAGCTGCTCTTCTTGGCATGGAATGTTGTGTCTACATGGGTGAAGTAGACATTGAACGTCAGAAATTAAATGTCTTTCGTATGCGTTTGTTGGGTGCTGAAGTCCGCACAGCGCTTTCCGGCAGCAGAACTTTAAAAGACGCTATTAACGAAGCAATGAGAGATTGGGTTGCGACAGTGGAGGATTCACATTACTGCTTAGGGTCAGTAATGGGTCCTCATCCTTACCCCTGGATGGTGCGCACCTTTCATGAAGTGCTCGGTAGCGAAGCTCGAGAACAAAGCGAAGAAAGACTTGGCAAAGTTCCAGATGTTGTAGTTGCTTGTGTAGGTGGCGGATCGAATGCAATAGGGATCTTCTCGGGATTTGCAGATTCAGACGCTGAGCTAGTTGGGGTCGAACCATCGGGAGGAGCGGCCGTAGGAAGAGGAGTTCCAGGCGTAGTCCATGGTTCCCGCTCCTTTCTTCTCCAAGATGAGTTCGGTCAAGTGTTAGAAGCAGAGTCAATTAGCGCTGGGTTGGATTATCCAGGGGTTGGGCCAGAGCATAGTTTTTTAGCGGATAGTGGTCGTGCCCGGTATGAGTCAGTGACTGATGGCGAAGTCATTGAAGCTTTTCAGTTGTTGAGTAAGACAGAGGGAATTATTCCCGCTTTAGAACCGGCACATGCCTTAGCGTGGGTGTCTCGGGAAAGAGATTCGCTTGAAGGTAAGACAGTTTTAATTAATCTTTCCGGACGCGGGGATAAAGATGTTGGGCAAATGATGGATGTGCTGGAAGTAGATGGAGAGAAATGAATCGAACGATAGAAGAAACTCTGCTATCAAAGCGCGAATCTGGGGGAAAATCTCTGGTTGTTTATTTGACTGGCGGTTTAGATGAATATTTTGAAGCAACAGTTGAAGAAGTTTCAGCTTCAGGTGCAGATGTAATTGAAATAGGGATTCCTTTTTCAGATCCCGTTATGGATGGACCAACTATTCAGCGGGCAAATGATGTTGCTCTGAGTTCTGGGGCGACTCCCGTGAATATTCTTGACCGTTTAAAACAGATAGAGAGCACCACACCATTAGCAGTTATGACGTACTACAACATCGCTGCTTCAATGGGTGTAGAGAGGTTCGCTTCAATGCTTGCTCGCTCTGGAGTTTCCGGTTGCATTCTCCCTGATCTACCGCTCGAAGAAGTTGAACCATGGGCGGAAGTTGCGGACAAAGAAAAGATAGAAACTATTCTTCTCGCAGCTCCCACCGCTCCAGATGAACGGTTGCAAAGTATTTGTCAACGATCGAGAGGTTTCATTTATGGAGTGGGACTCCTTGGTGTGACTGGAGTTCGCCAAGAGTTGGCATCAAGCGCTATTGAAATTTCTGCTCGATTGAAGAAAGTTACTGAACTTCCGGTCTTAGTTGGTGTAGGAATTGGAACGCCTGATCAAGCAGTTGAAGCTTCAAGGGTGAGCGACGGAGTGGTTGTTGGTTCGGCAGTTGTAGAGAAAATGTTAGAAGGAGGAGGTCCAGAAAGAGTCGGCGCATTGGTTCGAGAATTCCGGACGGCTTTAGATGAAGCAAATTTCTAATGGGCAAGAAAGTATTCCAGACAGCCTGCATGCATTAGTTGGTGACCAGTGGTTCGTGGATTTAGTGGACCGATTTTATGAAGAAATAGCAATTGATCCGCTGCTGCGCCCAATGTACCCGCCAGATCTTGAAGACTCCAAAAAGTGGTTAACTCTATTCTTGCAACAGTATTGGGGTGGACCACATAAGTACCAAGAGTCAAGAGGTCATCCTCAACTCCGTATGAGACATATGCCCTTTGCTATAGGCGTTGAAGAAAGCGCTGCATGGATGAGACATATGACTAAAGCCGTGAAACTAGGAGGGCTATCTTTAGAGATAGAAGAGAGAGTTTTGGCTTATTTTTCTAATGCAGCGGAACATATGATCAACAAAAATGAGACAGGTTTGATCTTGTAATTTGCTTCAAATCTTCATTTATTGGGTAAAAAGTCAAAAAACATTGTATTTTCAGTGATTTTTGACCTCTAAAACGTCTTAAATACTTGACATTGTGCTGAAAACCGTGTCGCGTGTTATTTGACTAGGAATGATTAGTCATTCCGATACAAATTAAGGAGTGGTCAATGAACAAGAGTGAGCTGATTGCGGCAATGGCCGCAGGAGCTGGTGTGTCTCAAAAGGACGCCGGCGCTTGTCTAGATGCAATGATGGACACTGTTGCTGGCTGCGTAAGCGGTGGCGGCAAAGTAAATATTCCCGGATGGTTATCATTCGAACAAGTAGACCGTGCAGCACGCATGGGGCGTAATCCATCTACTGGACAAGCAATGCATATAGCAGCAAGCACTGCAGTGAAAGTAAAAGCAGGATCAAAGCTTAAGGCTGCTGGTAAAGGCAACTAAATTATTTTGGTTTCAATAGAAATCAAATCTTGTGTATTGCCGGGGCGTGAGAACGACCCCGGCATAACACTTTTTGGCTGATCTACAAACGTGAGTTAGGTTCAGGTAATGCCATTTCCTCCTCCTGAAGAAGTCATACCCCATAGGCCTCCGTTTCTTCTCCTAACCGAGGTAACTTCTTTAACACCTGGCGTTTCTGCTCTCGGATATTGGGACTTGACGGGAGAAGAAGACTTCTTTTCAGGGCACTTTCCGGGTCGACCAACTTTGCCCGGAGTTTTGCAATGTGAATCAATAGCGCAACTAGGTGCGTATGCCTTGCTTAGTGATGAAAAATTTTCTGGACGTTTAGCCCTTTTTGGTGGAATAGACAAAGTTCGATTTCGCCGACAAGTAATACCAGGAGACCGACTGGATTTGTCAGTGACTTTAGATCGTGTATCAACTCGTGCTGGTAAGGGAAGTGGAAGTGCGACTGTTAATGGAGAACGCGCTTGCGAATGTGAATTATTCTTTGCATTTTCCTAAGAATAGAGAGAACAATAAAGAATTTTAATTAACAGGGCCAATGATCACGGACCCATTATGTCCACCAAAACCAAAAGAGTTGGACATTGCTGGTGTTGGATCCCAGACCCTAGGTTCTCCTGACACCAAATTTAGTGAAGGCATATCAGGGTCGGGATTAGTAAACCCAGATGTAGGTGGAATAAGGCCTTTTTGGATTGATAAAACAAGGGCGACGGCTTCAATAGCTCCTGCTGCTCCTAAAGCATGTCCAGTTATACCTTTAGTAGAAGTCACAAGAGGGCCACTTGAGCCAAACACTTCTGCCATAGCTTGTGCTTCCGCCATGTCATTTAGCGGAGTAGAAGTCCCATGAGCATTGATGTGGCCAATTTGATCTGGAGTTAAACGAGCTTCTTCTAGAGCGAGATCTATACAGCGAATTGCTCCAACTCCTCCAGGGGATGGAGCGGTAATGTGATGGGCATCGGCAGTGCTTGCACCACCAAGAACCTCACCAAGAATAGTTGCTCCACGACTAGCAGCTGAATCAAGGTTTTCAAGTATTAAAATTCCTGCGCCTTCTCCCATAACGAAACCGTCACGCTCAGCATCAAATGGTCGAGAAATTCCACTTGAAGAAAAAGCGGTCATGTTAGTAAATCCGGCAACGGCGATACCGGTGAAAGCAGCTTCTGCTCCACCTGCAACCATGAGATCACAACGGCCAGTTGAAATGAGTCGCGCCGCATTAGTTATTGCATGGGTACCAGCGGCACAAGCAGTGCAAACATTTTCTGCTGGCCCACAGAGGTGGTGTTTCATAGATATGGCTGCTGGAGCGGCATTAGCCATCATCATGGGTATTAGAAATGGAGAGACTCTTCTTTCTCCTTTTTCTAACATCACTCTTATTTGTTCTTCGAAAGTGGAAACTCCACCGATGCCAGTTCCTATCATTACTCCCATTCGAAATGGATCTAGATCAGGCATGCCAGAGTTTTCAAACGCCATGTCGGCAGCAGCAATAGCGAACTGAGTGCAGCGATCACTGCGTCTAATTTCTTTAGGAGATTTAAAGTGGGGGCTTGGATCAAAGTCAGTTACACGGCGTTCACCGATGGGGGCAGGACCACAAAGTCCATCCCAAAAAGAATCTAAGCCGATTCCGCACGAGGAGACTACTCCTAGGCCGGTAACGGCTACTCGCCGTGCAGTCATTAGAGTTTGTTGGTTATTAACTTGAAAGCAGCGCCAATAGTGGTGATACCTTCGAGTTCTTCTTCTTCCACTGTGACGTCAAACTCTTCCTCAAGAGCCATCACTAGTTCAACGAGATCAAGACTGTCTGCGTCAAGGTCATCAGCAAAACTAGCCTCCATGGTCACTTGTGTGGCATCTACTGAAAGAACTTCTACTGCACAATTTGTGAATCGTTTAAAATTTTCTTCGCTCACAATCACTCCAATACCTTGGTGTTCAACATGGATACTTTAGCCTTACAGAGAGCATTTTTCGCGTCTCTTGCTTTTTTATGAGGATGAAAAGCAAATTAGCCCATGTATAAGCCGCCATCAACAGGTATTACTGCACCTGTAATGTAAGAGGCTTTATCAGAAGCTAAAAAAGAAATGAGATCTGCTACTTCTTCAGGGTTCCCTAGTCGCCCAAGTGGAACCGCTTCGGCATACGAGACTTGTTGCTCTTCAGGCAGTGCCGCCAACATATCAGTCAAGATCGGGCCGGGAGAAACCACATTGACGGTGATGCCTCGACTAGCAAATTCTTTTGCTAGAGATCTACTGAGTCCTACGAGTCCTGCTTTCGAAGCAGCGTAATTAGCTTGTCCAGTTTGTCCTATTCGTCCAGCAATTGAAGAAATGAAAATGATGCGACCCCATCGACTTTTCATCATTCCCTTAGTAGCCCTTCTAGCTAATTTGAAGTTTCCTACTAGGTTGGTTTCCAGAACTGCGGAAAAATCCTCATCTGACATTCTTAAAACAAGTCCATCTCTAGTGATGCCAGCGTTTGCAATTAGGACATCAACTGTGCCTAAAAGCTTCTTCAATCTCTGTGAAGGCGGAATCCACTTGCTCTGAATCGGTTATGTCGCAATTGACAGTAAAAATATTTGCTTCTTTTATTCCTGCTGGAACTTCGCCTCGACAAGTAATAGCAACTTTGTGACCGGCATTAGACAAAGAAAGAGCCGTGGCTAGTCCTATCCCGCGATTACCGCCAGTAACTAGGATGACACGTTGCTCAGTTCCTTCGTTAGTAGTTTTAGCGCTCATTGTTCCTCCTTGAAAGAGACTAGTTTGGTACTACTAGCCACGCGATTGGTTGACTAGTGGTCACTCTTTCCGTATCCACGGCAAGCCAACCCTGCAGAATTCCAGTAAATGCAGAGCGAATTTCCTCAACTCCAACTTTTCCTAGGAGATCTCCGGTCTCAATGGGATTTCCGATCTTTAAATCACTTTTTGGAGTGAAAATTCCTGCACTCGGGCTTACAATCAAGCGCTCTGTGGCGTAGAGATGTTCTCCGTCTGGTAGTTCTTCAGGAGATTCAGAAGGTAGGGGGCCGGCGAGTGATTCAAGAAGAGAGTCAAGGTCATCTGGAGTATTGATTGAAAACCTGTTTGCTTTTTTTATGCAACGTTTAACTAGTCCAGTCAAAACTTTTCCTGGTCCTAACTCAATGAAAGTTGAAAATCCTCTATCTTCGAGTGTTCCAAGGCTTTGATGCCATCGCACGGGACTTGATAGTTGAGCATTCATCAACGCTCGCCAGGTTTCAGGATTTTCATGTGACATTCCATCAACATTTGCAACCACTATTCCCTGTGGTGGGCGAATATCGGTTTGTTCTATGGCTATTGATAGGCGTTCGCGAGCGGAATTCATGAAAGGTGTATGGAAAGCCCCAGAAACTTCAAGAGGGGTAACTCGTTTCGCTCCGCTGTCTTTAGATTTTTCTCCTGCTTTTTCCACCCCTGCAGGACTGCCAGCAATAACTACTTGGCCTGGAGCGTTGTAATTAGCTACCCAAACTTCAGCGTCAACGACAGAACACACTTCTTCCACTGTCTCATCGGTAACTCCAAGAATGGCAGCCATAGTTCCTGTTTGACTTGTTGTAGATTCGTGCATAGCAGAGCCACGCTCTAAGACAAGACGAACTCCATCTTCGAAATCAATTGCTCCGCTTGCAGTTAACGCGCTGTATTCACCAAGACTGTGCCCAGCATGACCAGCAGCATCAACGCCTACTCTTTCTACCGCATCAAGAATGACCATACTTAACAAATAGGTTGAGATCTGAGCGTTATGAGTTTGCCGTAGTTCTTCGGCGTCTGCTTCGAGGAGAAGATGTTCAATATCAAATCCAGCTATTTTTGAAGCTTCAGCAACTAACTCCCAAGAGGGGTGGCTAGCCCAAGTAGCACCCATCCCGGGTTGTTGTGAACCTTGACCTGAATAAGTAAAAGCAATCATAAAGAAGTGACTCCGACCAGTGACAGTACACCAGTACTTCCGATAAACGTTACTTCATAAAAGAAAAGTAAGCGAAACAAATCAAATTCTTCATAGCATCATTTCCTTCAAAGAGCGACGATAAGATTCTCAAGAGTCATGCCCGGGTGGCGGAATTGGCAGACGCGGAGGATTCAAAATCCTTTGGCCGAAAGGTCGTGCGGGTTCAAGTCCCGCCCCGGGCACCAAGTTTGCGTAAAATTTAAGAATGCATTGATCCTTATATGCAGTAATAGAATCAATTTGATGAGATATACAGTCGTAGAACGTCAGCTTAAAGAAGCAAGCAAACGCATTTCACGTTATAAAACTGAACTTGCCATAGCGGACGAGCAGCTAAATCATCTTCGAAATGCAGCCGACGATGCTCGGGTAAAGTCACTTGTTTCTGAAACAGCTCTTGCGGATCAAGAGAGAAGAGAAGTAGATCAACAGGTTGATTCAATGAGTCGTCACCATGAATATCTCATTTCAGAAATTAAAAATCTTGAAGATCGCCAAGATGAATTATTAGAAAAAATTTCTAAGACTGTTAGCAGGTAAATAATTATGACCACCGTAGTAATAGCGGAAGACGAAGCGATAATTCGGTTGGACATAAAAGAAACTTTAGAGAGCGAAGGATATGAAGTCGTTGGTGATACGGGCCGCGGGGACCATGTCTTGGATTTGGTGGCAGAGCATCAACCAGATGTAGTGATTGTGGATATAAAAATGCCCGGATTAGATGGTTTAGAAGTAGCGAAACGCATTTCTGATCTGCATGATGCCGCGGTGGTTGTGCTGACAGCCTTCAGTCAGCGAGATTTGATTGATCGAGCAGTCAAAGCAGGAGTATTAGGTTACTTAGTTAAGCCATTTCAGAAATCTGACTTGATTCCAGCCGTCGAAGTAGCTTGTGCGCGGCATCGTGAAATAAAAGAGATAACTGGAAAGGCACAAACGCTGACAGAACGTCTTGAAGCTAGAAAAGTAATTGATAAGGCAAAAAGTTTTCTCATGAATCAAAAAGGTTTAAGTGAAGATGACGCTTTTAGGTTTATTCAAACAACAGCAATGGATGGACGGGAAAGCATGTTGGAAGTGTCCAAGAAAATTCTCGGACAAGGCTTTGAATCTGACGTCGTATAGTTTCTGTTCTACGCATCTCGCAAAGTAAGGTCATGGAGTGTCCAAATTTCTTCTTATAGATGGCAACTCATTGACTTATCGGGCGTTCTTTGCGTTACCTACCGATATGACCTCTTCTTCAGGACAGGTGACGAATGCTTTGCATGGCTTCACAATGATGCTTGCGACGTTACTCCGAGACCATCAACCTGACGGGTTAGCGGTCGCTTTTGACAGACCTGAGAAGACTTTCAGGCATGAACGTCTTTCTTCTTATAAGGCGAACCGAGAAAAACAGCCGGATATTCTTTACGAACAATTAGCTCTTGTAAGGGAAATTGTTAAATCACTTGGTATGAGTGTTGTGGATGCAAAGGGTTTTGAAGCTGATGATGTTCTTGCAACGTTGGCGAATTTGGTTAAAGAATCAAATGAAGAGGCAATAGTTGTCACAGGTGATCGAGACAGTTACCAGTTAGTTGAAGATCCGCATGTCAGAGTGCTCTACAACAAACGCGGAGTGTCTGATTATGCCCTTTACGACGAAAAAGGGATAAAGGAAAGAACAGGAGTGAACCCTAAGGACTATGTGGCCTATGCAGCGTTGCGAGGAGACACTTCCGACAACCTTCCAGGTGTTCCAGGTGTAGGGGAAAAAACTGCAGCAAAACTAATAAATTCGTATGGAAATCTAGATGGAGTGTTGCAAGCTGCTGTAGATCAAACACCTAAATTAAGGCAGAACTTAGAGGAAAGCGAAGACCTTGTTCGGCTTAATTCTGAAATGATGGAGTTGGTTCGCGATGTCCCTCTAGGGCTGACACTTGAAGAACTTCGAATCAAACCACCTGATTTAGCGAAAGCGTCTGAACTATTTGATTCCTTAGAATTAAACAAGTCGCGAAATCTACTTGGGCCCCTCTTAGGAATCGAATCTTGGGGAGAGGGTAGTTCCGGAGAATCCAATGCTTCTGACAGGAAACAGATCAGTATTAAAGAGCTGGTGACTGTTGATGTATCAACGCTTCATGACATGATCAAGGCTGTTCCAAAGAATAGGAATTTGAGTGTTGGATTAGGAGAAAACGTTGAAGACGGAATCGCTGTCTTCTTTGGAGACGAACCCAGTGAAGCTGAAGTGTTCTGGTTTCCAGCCGCGGTTTTGAAAAATTCGAAAATAAACAAAAAATTAAATACTTTGTTTGGGTTAGAAGGACCAGGAGTAGCCACTCATGATGTGAAGTCAACTATAAAGATTCTTCGATCTCATCAAGTCGCCTCACCGCACATAACGCTAGATACGGAGCTCGCTGGGTATCTACTTGACCCGGCAGATGAAAACACTGATCTTTCGGGTCTTTTAGAACGACACACTGCATGGAAAATGGAAATAGGAGGTTCACCTGAGGGTCAACTTGCCTTGGGGGACGACAGTGTAGATGCAGGAAATGTTCTTGCTCAGAACGCAGTCGCAGTAAGTCTGCTTGTAGATCCACTTTCAAAAGCACTTACTTCTCAGAAACTTGAGAGTTTAAATAGAGAAATAGAACTTCCTCTTGCACGGGTATTGGTGAAAATGGAAGAACTTGGAATAGGTGTAAATGTTCCAGAACTCACGAGGCTACGAGACGAACTCACTGATCAATGCATCAAATATCGAGAAGAGATACACGCAATAGCCGGAATGGAATTTAATGTTAATTCCACTAAGCAGCTACGCGAAATTCTTTTTGAAAAATTAGGATTAACTCCTGGGAAGAAAACAAAAACAGGGTTCTCTACTGATGCGGCAACACTTGAGCGTCTTAGAGGTGAACATCCAATTGTTGAAAAAATCCTTTCATATAGAGAGGTTGAAAAACTGCGATCAACTTATGGAGAAGGTCTACTTTCATCTGTTGGCTCAGAGGATCGGATAAGGGCTACGTTCAAGCAAACTGTTGCTCGAACAGGAAGGCTTAGTTCCGATGCACCGAATCTGCATAACATTCCTGTACGAACTGAAGCGGGACGTGCTTTTCGTAAAGCATTTGTGCCCGCTGAAGGGTTCTCTCTGCTGGTAGCTGATTACAACCAAATTGAATTGAGGTGCATAGCACACTTAGCAGAAGACCCAGGGCTTATAAGAGCTTTTGAAGCAGGAGAAGACGTTCACACTTCAGTTGCAGCACAAGTATGGAATTTAGACCCTTCAGCGGTTGATTCCGAAACACGATCTCGCGCTAAAATGGTTTCATATGGTTTAGCCTACGGAATGGAAGCCTATGGGTTGGCACAGCGACTAGATATCCCGCGTGAAGAAGCATCAGAAATTCTCACAGCTTTTTTTGAGGCTTTCCCAGCCGTAAGAGAGTACATGGATCGCTCAATAAAAGAGGCACGAAAAAAAGGGTACACCGAGACGCTTTTTGGCCGTCGACGACGAATACCTGAATTGTCTTCCTCTAACTTCAATGTTCGTCAAGCTGGAGAACGCCAAGCAATGAATTCAGCTATCCAAGGACTCGCTGCAGACATTTTCAAAGTTGCGTTGATTGGAATAGATAAACACATAGAAGAGAGTTTTTTGGCAAGTCGGTTAATCCTTCAAGTCCACGACGAAGTCATACTTGAGGTGCCGCCCGAGGAGAAAGAACACGCTTTAGAAAAAGTTCTAGAAATAATGAGAAATGCTTATGATCTAAGAGTGGATTTAGAAGTGAATATGTCCTTTGGGTCGACATGGGCAGATGCTAAAGGATGAAAGAGGAACATTGGTTTGAAAAAGTAGCAGAGCATTTAGGTTCGGCTTATCTCCGTTACTCTTTTACTTACGGTACGACTCAAGAAGTTGACGTGTTAATGAATGTTCTTGCTCTTAAACCAGGAGACAGCCTCCTAGATGTTGGTTGCGGGCCAGGTCGTCACGCTCATGAATTTGCTGCCCGAGGAATCAAGGTAACGGGCCTTGACATATCAAAAGATTTTATAGAGCTAGCAAATCTACAGTCCTCTGAGAACTCTGTCTTCGTGTGTGGCGATGCCAAAGATATGAATTATAAAGATGAGTTTGATGCAGTGATTTCCCTTTGCCAGGGAGCATTTGGTTTAGCAGGGGGGCCAACTGTTCAAAAATCTAAAGGAGATCCAGATGGAGTAATTCTTTCACTTATGACTCAAGCTTTAAAACCAGAGAAAAAGTTAGCACTTAGTGCTTTTTCTTCATATTTCCAAATTCGTTATTTAAATGAAGAAGCTGAGTTTAACGCTGATACAGGAGTAAATCATGAGACCACTTCCGTCAAAAACGAGAGTGGGGAATCTTTAGAAACAGAGCTGTGGACTTCTTGTTTCACTCCAAGAGAACTTCGATTACTTGCTGCTAGTGCTGGACTAGAAGTAGAAGAAATATGGTCTGTTAATCCCGGTGACTACAAAAAACGTGTTCCAGACCTGGATCACTCTGAATATTTACTTATCGCACATCGGCCAAAGAATGGGGAGAAGAAATAAGGACCCGATAGGCTTATCTGGTCCACCAATAGGTGTGACCCGTATCCGACTATTAACTATCCGACGAGAAGACCGTGTCCGACGAAACTACCACCGATGCCGCCCTTAAATCTCCACCAATGGGAGACTTTGATCAAAGCGGAGACTATGTACCTAGACAAATAACTGAGAACGACCTTGGAAGTCTCTCACTTGATGAAGCTTATTCAGCAACAATGGTTGATGTCGAAGCTGGCCAATTAGTGGAAGGGACAGTGGTACGAGTAGATAAAGACGAGGCTCTTTTAGATATTGGATATAAATCAGAAGGCGTCATACCTGCACGCGAATTGTCTATACGCAATGGAGTCAACCCAGCCGACATAGTTTCCATGGGGGAAAAAATTGAAGCAGTGGTTGTGACTCTTGAAGACAAAGAAGGTCGACTCATTCTCTCTAAGAAACGTGCACAATATGAACGCGCTTGGGGAAACATAGAAAAAGTAAAAGAAGCGGATGAAAGTGTTACAGGATCCGTGATTGAGGTTGTAAAGGGCGGACTGATCGTAGATATAGGTTTACGAGGCTTCTTGCCAGCCTCTCTTGTTGAACTTCGCCGAGTTAGAGACCTTCAGCCATACATCGGCCAAACTGTTCAAGCGAAAATTATTGAACTAGATAAACATCGCAACAATGTGGTGCTATCGCGTCGGGCATGGCTTGAAGAAAGCCACAAAGAGCAACGTGAAGAATTCCTTCATGACCTAAAACCAGGCGAAGTGAAAAAAGGCGTCGTTTCAAGCGTTGTTAATTTCGGAGCGTTTGTTGATCTCGGCGGAATGGACGGATTGATACACGTTTCAGAACTTTCTTGGAAACACGTTGACCATCCTGGCTCAGTAGTGACAGTCGGAGATGAAGTAGAAGTTCAGGTACTTGATATTGATATGAGTAGAGAGCGAATCAGTCTTTCTCTCAAGGCAACACAATCTGACCCGTGGCAAGAGTTTGCTGATGCTCATAAAACTGGAGAACTCGTGTATGGACGAGTAACAAAGTTGGTTCCATTCGGCTCTTTTGTTCAAGTAGGAGACGGAATAGAAGGACTAGTTCACATTTCAGAGATGTCTGCACATCACGTAGAACTACCAGAACAAGTAGTTACCCCAGGAGAAGAACTCTGGGTAAAAATCATTGACTTAGATCTTGAACGTCGACGGATAAGCCTTTCAATTAAGCAAGCTGCTGAAGGTGGTTCAGTTGCTGCTGAGTATCAAGAGCACTTTGGAGAGCATGCTTACGATGAAGAAGGAAACTTCATAGTTTCTGAATCTGAAGGGCAAGAAGCATGGGAAGCGTATTACGCAGAAGAAGATTCAGACGACTCAGAAAAAGATGAAGAATCGGAAGTTGAAAGTTCTTCTGATTCTGTTGTCGAAGAAGAACCTGTTGCTGAAGAAGTAGTTGGTGCGGAAGCACCTACAGACGAAGAAGAACCTGTTGCTGAAGAAGTAGTTAGTGCGGAAGCACCTACAGACGAAGAAGAGTCTGAAGAGGAGCCGGAAGGAGCCTGATTAACCATGACGGTGAAGGAACTACCTCAAGAACCACTTGAGATAGGTCTGACCGGTGGCATAGGCTCAGGAAAATCAACGGTCTCCGCAGGGCTGAAAGATCGTGGCGCTGTCGTAATTGATGCTGATGTAATAGTTCGTGAACTTCAAGAACCAGGAAAACCAGTCTTTGAAAAAATGGTTAAACGGTGGGGAGAAAAAATTCTTTCCGCTGAAGGTGGATTAAACAGGCAAGCAGTTGCTGACATCGTCTTTAAAGACACAGATGAACTCTTAGCTCTTAACGAAATCGTTCATCCTTTAGTGCGTGAGGAAATAGCACGTCTTCGTGACCAGTATGCCTCTGGGACTGCTCCAATTATTTTGGACATTCCATTACTTGTTGAGTCCGGTTACGAAGATCTAGATGGAATTATTGTGGTTGACTTAATGTCAGAAGAAGCAGTGCGACGCCTTGTTGCTTATCGCGGTTTCTCAGAGGAAGATGCGAATAACAGAATCTCGAATCAAGTCATTCGTGAAGAACGCATTGAAAAAGCAGATTTTGTCATAGACAATAATGCTGACCTCGTTTCATTAGGTGAAGAAATAGACAGAGCATGGAATTGGATAGAAGGCTTGTCTACATGAGCGCACCGTTTCGTGTGGATGCACCCTTTAGTCCTTCCGGGGATCAACCAAAAGCAATTAGAGAACTTTCAGACGGAATTAGGGGAGGGGAGCGTTTCCAAACTCTGCTTGGGATAACTGGCAGTGGTAAAAGTGCAACGATTGCTTGGACCATAGAGGAAGTCCAAAAACCGACCTTGGTAATTGCTCCAAATAAGTCTTTGGCGGCACAATTAGCGAATGAGTTGAGAGAGTTTTTTCCAGAAAATCGTGTCGAATATTTTGTTTCTTACTATGACTATTATCAACCCGAAGCTTACGTACCCTCATCAGATACTTTTATCGAAAAAGATTCCTCAGTTAATGATGAGATAGATCGTCTTAGACACTCTGCGACTGCTGCTCTTTTAACTCGACGAGACACAATAGTAGTCGCTTCAGTTTCTTGCATTTACGGCTTAGGAAACCCTGAAATGTACGAAGGTAACTTGCTTGTTCTTCGAACAGGCGAAGAAGTAGAGCAAAGAGCCACTTTACGTATGTTGATAGAGATGCGATATGAACGAAATGATGTTGTTTTAGATCGCGGAAAATTTCGAGTCCGAGGTGACACATTAGAAATCCGTCCCTCCTATGAAGAAAGTATTTTTCGTGTATCTCTTTTCGGCGACGAAATTGAATCCATCACTGAAGTTGATCCAGTGACAGGAGAACGAATACAAGAACATTCCGAGCTCGTGGTGTTCCCAGCGACACACTATGCCGCAGATAGTTTGGTTTTAGCTCGAGCCACTGTAGGTATAGAAAAAGAACTTCAGAAAAGACTCGCGTTCTTTAAATCAGAAGAAATGCTTCTAGAAGCCCAAAGACTTCGTATGCGAACCGAACATGATTTGGAAATGATCACTGAAATTGGTTTCTGTAAAGGCATTGAGAATTACAGCGCCCATATTGATGGACGCAAACCCGGAGAGAAGCCGTACACATTACTTGATTATTTTCCCGACGATTATCTTGTGGTTCTAGATGAATCTCATGTCGCGGTACCGCAACTAAATGGACAGTATCTAGGAGATAAAAAAAGGAAAGAAACGCTTATAGAGCATGGATTCCGTCTTCCATCAGCAGCAGATAATCGACCGCTTCAATTCGAAGAGTTTGTTCAAAGTGTGGGGCAAGTAGTTTTTTTATCTGCCACTCCAGGTCCATGGGAGTTAGAAAATAGCACCCGGATTGTCGAGCAGATAGTTAGACCTACAGGGTTAGTGGATCCAGAGATACTTGTTAAACCGACCACAGGTCAAATAGATGACCTTCAGAATTTGATCACTGAACGCGTCAAAAATGATCAAAGAATATTAGTTACTACATTGACGAAGAAAATGGCCGAAGACTTGACTGAGTATCTGCTTGAACATGGCATTCGAGTTCGCTATTTGCATAGTGATATTGACACATTAGAGCGAATAGAAATTCTTCGAGATTTACGGCTAGGAGAGTTTGATGTACTGGTAGGGATCAACTTGCTTCGTGAGGGTTTGGATCTACCTGAGGTTTCTTTAGTAGCAATTCTTGATGCAGATAAAGAAGGATTTCTGCGTAGCGAAACGTCTTTGATACAAACCATTGGACGTGCTGCACGAAATGTAGAAGGCCAAGTCGTTATGTATGCAGATCAAGTTACTGGTTCTATGCAGCGAGCAATTTCAGAAACTATGCGGCGAAGAAAATTACAGCAGGCCTATAACGAAGAGCATGGAATAAATCCTCAAACAGTGAGAAAAGCTGTGACGGATATTTTAGAAGTGCTTCGGCCGTCAGCAGAGAGTCCTATGCCCAAAGGAAGAAAACGTCGTAACACAAATCTTGTAGAAGAATTGAGTGAAATGCCACACGAAGACTTGCAACGTTTGGTGCACACCCTAGAAGCAGAGATGGGAGAGGCAGCTGCCGATCTGCGATTTGAATATGCGGCCCGTTTACGAGACGAGATTCGAGAGCTCAAGAAAGAGCTTCGGGAATTAAGTGAGCACCGCTAAGACGAATACGCTGTGTCAGAGTTAGTATCCTTAAGATGTCTGAACGCTTAATTGTTAGAGGCGCCCGAGAACACAATCTTCAAGATGTAGATCTGGACGTGCCCCGGGAAAAGCTAGTTGTTTTTACTGGTATTTCTGGTTCAGGAAAATCATCGTTAGCTTTTGACACTATTTACGCTGAAGGGCAAAGGCGTTATGTGGAGTCATTGTCATCGTATGCTCGACAGTTTCTTGGTCAAATGGACAAGCCAGATGTTGATTTCATCGAAGGTCTTTCTCCGGCGATTTCAATTGATCAAAAAAGTGCATCTCGTAACCCTCGGTCGACTGTGGGGACAATAACGGAGGTTTATGACTACCTTCGTTTGCTGTTTGCCCGAATTGGTGTTCCGTTTGACCCGGAAACTGGTGAACAATTAGTAAGGCAAACTCCACAGCAAATAGTTGACCGAATTCTATCCATGGAGCCTGGCACAAGATTTCAAGTTCTTGCCCCGGTGGTACGAGGCCGTAAAGGAACGTATGACACTCTTCTATCCGAACTAGCGCAGCAGGGCTTTAGCCGCGCCATAGTTGATGGGGATGAGTACACCCTTGGAGAAGAAATAGATCTTGCCCGTTATGAGATGCACACTATTGAAGTAGTGGTAGACCGTCTCAAAATAAGAGAAGGGATTGAGCAACGTTTAACAGAATCTATGGAAACAGCTTTATCTTTATCAGAAGGTGTGGCGGAGATAGAAATAGTTCCTTCCGGTGAACAAGAAGATGAAACGGAAGATTTTACGAAAAGAATTGTTTTTAGTCAGCATCTGTCACGGCCGAGTGATGGAAAATCCTTTGAAGAGTTAGCTCCAAGAAATTTCTCGTTCAACAGCCCATACGGGGCCTGTGATTATTGTGACGGTTTAGGATCTGTATTTGAAGTTGACAAGGACCTCGTAGTTCCAAATCCTGACCTTAGTCTCGCTGAAGGAACAATTGCTCCGTGGTCAAGTGGTCGTAATCGCTATTTTTCGAGATTGATAGAAGCGGTGGCAGAAAACCAAGGAATCGATTTTGATAAACCATGGAAAAAATTACCTGTTAAAACACAGAAACTTTTATTAGACGGTGGGATAAAAGACAGAGTAGAAGTCCGTTATAAGAATCGATTTGGACGAAACCGTGTTTACTCAGCTCATTTTGAAGGAGTGATGCCGTATCTTCGTCGTCGTCATCGTGACGCCGAAACTGACAGGCAAAGAGACCAAATTGAAGGTTACATGCGTCAAGTTCCCTGCCCAGAGTGTAGCGGGGCACGCTTGAACCCCGTATCACTTGCTGTTCAGGTAAGTGGAAAAAATATTCATGATATTTGTTCTTTGCCGATCGGAGAAGCAAGCAAGATTCTAAAAGGTCTCAAACTTTCAGATCGAGATCTAATAGTTGCAGAGCCAATACTGAAAGAAGTCAACAGCCGACTGGGATTCCTAATGGATGTGGGTCTTGACTACCTCTCGCTATCAAGATCAGCAGCTACTCTCGCCGGTGGTGAAGCGCAACGTATTCGTCTCGCTTCTCAAATAGGAAGTGGACTCGTCGGAGTTCTTTATGTCCTAGATGAACCATCAATTGGTTTACATCAACGAGACAACCAGCGGCTGATAGAAACACTTCTGCGCTTACGAGATCTTGGAAACACGGTGGTTGTAGTAGAGCACGATGAAGAAACTATACGTGCAGCCGATCATGTTGTTGATATAGGACCGGGAGCAGGGGAACATGGAGGAGCTGTTGTTTATGAAGGGAAAGTTGAAGGGCTTCTCAAGTCAAGAAAGTCACTAACTGGTCAGTATCTTTCAGGAAAAAAAGAAATTGTAGTTCCCGACACACGTCGCGGGCCAAACGGTTCAGCAATAACTGTTCGCGGAGCTCGTGAAAACAACCTCAAAGAAATAGAAGTTGATTTCCCACTTGGTTGTTTTATCGCCGTAACTGGAGTATCTGGTTCCGGTAAATCCACTTTGGTTAATGAGATTCTTCACAAGTCTTTAATGCAAAAAGTCTATAAATCAAAAGTGCCTCCCGGCCTTCACACAGCATTAGAGGGAGTTGAAGAAATAGACAAGGTCATAAATATTGATCAAGCTCCAATTGGACGCACTCCAAGATCGAATGCGGCAACTTACACCAGTGTTTTTGATCATATTCGCAAACTTTTCGCGCAAACAGAAGAATCAAGAATTCGCGGTTACCAACCTGGGCGTTTCAGTTTTAATGTTAAAGGTGGAAGATGTGAGGCATGTTCTGGCGATGGGACATTGAAAATTGAAATGCATTTCTTGCCAGATGTTTACGTTCCGTGTGAAATTTGTAGAGGTAAACGCTACAACCGCGACACTTTAGACATTGAATTTAAAGGGTTAACAATTGCAGATGTGTTGGACCTTTCTTGCGAAGAGGCCTTAACTTTCTTCAGTAAGCAGCCAACGATCGTCCGACATATGCAGACTCTGGTGGATGTAGGTCTCGGATATATCCGCTTAGGGCAACCAGCACCAACTCTTTCAGGGGGAGAAGCGCAAAGAGTCAAATTAGCGAGTGAGTTAGCAAAGAGATCAACAGGGCACACAGTTTATATTTTGGATGAACCAACGACGGGGCTCCATTTCGAAGATGTCCGCAAACTACTCGGAGTTTTAAGTCGCCTAGTTGATCAAGGAAACACAGTCATAGTGATTGAACACAATCTAGATGTAGTTAAAACAGCTGACTGGGTAATTGATCTAGGCCCCGAAGGAGGAGTGGGTGGGGGAGAGATCGTGGGAATCGGCACACCGGAAGATCTAGCGAAAATGTCTAAGAGTTATACCGGAAAGTTTCTACAAGAGATGCTGTCCTAGTAATGATTGAACGCCCCGAATCAGGATCAATCCCAGAAACTCCCGGCTCTTACCAATTTCTAGATAAAAATGGTCAAGTCTTATATGTGGGGAAAGCTAAAAATCTTCGTCACAGAATCAACAGTTACTTTGGTAAAAAACCTCATGTATCGCCGCGCACAAATCAGATGCTTGAAGAAGCAGAGCAAGTGGAATGGATCCAAGTCAGTAATGAATTAGAGTCGCTTCTTCTCGAATTTAACCTGATTAAACAACACAGACCACGATTCAACATCGACCTCAAAGATGACAAAAGTTACCCGTATCTGGCTATCTCCTTAGATCAAGAATGGCCTCGAGCAGCAGTAGTTCGTGAACGTCGAAGAAAAGGTTCTCGATATTTTGGGCCTTACGCACAAGCCGGGGCCATTCGAGACACTCTTGACTTACTAATACGCTCATTTCCAATACGCACCTGCAGTGATTCGAAATTACGGGAACATCAACGAATTGAAAAACCATGTCTTTTGTTTCATATAGAGAAATGCTGTGGACCATGCATTAATGAGATAACAAAAAGCGAATATGAAACAGTTATGAATGACCTTATGCGAGTCGTAGGTGGAGATACGAAAGAAATCGAACAACGCCTTGATTTACAAATGTTTACTGCATCAAAAAATTTAGAATACGAAACGGCAGCGCGATTCCGAGACCAATTAAAAAGTGTTCGCCAAGTAGCTGCTAAACAACAAATAGTTGGGAAAGAAGAAGAGCAATTTGATGTAGTTGTTTTCAGTGGAGACGAGTTACAAGTTGCAGTGCAAGTCTTCTATGTGCGCCATGGAAAAGTAGTCGGGCGAAAAGGTTCAATAATGGATCGAGTAGAGGAGCTCAACACTGCAGAGCTACTCAATGAGATAATTGCCTCTCATTACCGAAACGACCTAACTTACGGAATACCTCGAAGGATACTTGTAGAAGAAATGCCGGCAGAAGTAGAACTTTTGAGTGAGTGGTTGGGATCTGAAAGGCCTGGAAAAGTTCAGTTTCATGTTCCTGAACGCGGCGGCAAAAAGAAATTATTGAAAACAGTTTCTCTAAATGCTGAAGAAGAATTTTTACGACATCGCATGAAACGCGCCAACGATCACAATAGTCGATCTAAGGCATTAAATGAATTACAGATGGCACTTAACTTGCCGAATGCACCGCTAAGAATTGAATGTTATGACATGAGCCATTTACAAGGAACAGATTATGTTGGATCAATGGTGGTACTTGAAGACGGAATCCCAAATCCAAGTGCTTATCGCCGTTTCAAAATTAAAGAAGTGCAGGGCAATGATGATTACGCAGCTATGGAAGAAGTCCTGAGACGGCGCCTCAAATCATTTCTTGAAGAAGAAAACGCTTCACCTGAAGAACGGTCTACTAAGTTTGCTTATCCGCCTCAATTACTTCTCGTTGATGGAGGGCGTGGTCAACTAGGGGTGGCTATTCGGGTTGTAGAAGAATTAGGTCTAAAAGAGAGAATCCCAGTAGCAGCACTCGCGAAGCGTTTAGAAGAAGTTTTTCTCCCAGAAAAACATCAACCAATTTTACTTCCACGTACTTCAGAAGCTTTGTATCTATTGCAAAGAGTGCGAGACGAATCTCATAGATTCGCAGTGGAATATCATCGAAAATTGCGTTCAAAGAGAATGACAGGATCTGTGCTTGATGGTGTTCAAGGATTTGGGGTGGAGAGAAGGAAACGTCTCATTAAAGAATTAGGTGGCGTAAAAGCAATCCAAAGAGCCTCGAAAGAAGATTTGAAAAATGTTTCATGGCTTCCCGACTCAGTTGCTGATTCGTTATATGAAAAAATTCATACTCCAGTTAGCCGCCAGCGATAAGAACTGTAGCCGTTACTGCTCCAAGTAGTCCGAAAATTTGGATTCTGGTTAGATGTTCCTTGAGTACCCACTTAGCCAAAATGACTGTTGTGGCTGGATAGAGCGAAGTCAGAACTGAAACAATGCTCAACATTCCTCGGTTTGTTGCCATGAGGAATGTGAGGTTCGCAAAACTGTCGAGAATACCTGACCAGAGAACTAAGGGAAGAACAGAAGAATCAACACGAAATGTTCTACTACTAAAAGTACCTATAACAAGTAAGCAACAGACACTTGTTAAGCGAGCAGCTACGAGTGGCCATGGTTCAGACGAGCCAGAGGTTCCATCAATGACAATGTAGAAACCGGCAAAACAGAGGCCCGATAGTAGAGATTCTGTTATCAGCCACGGAGGGAGAGCCCTATTTTTTTTAGGTTCGGCGATTTCGCTTCGTGCTTGTGAAACTAAGAGAATGCTAATCATGCCTATACAGATCCCAATAATATGAACAGAGGAGAGGTTTTCTCCGTAAGCGGTTCCCCAAATGACTGGAATTACAGCAGAAGCTATAGAAGTAATAGGAGCAACTACTGTCATAGGACCGCGTTGTAATGCGTGAAAGATGAAGGCAATACCTATAAGCCCCAAAATGCCTGCAATTGCACCACGAAAGAAATCGGCCAAAAGAAACTCTTCTGCCATGAACGGGGCAATAAGAAGAATGAAAACTAACCCGATTAAGTGAGCTATCGCTATAACAGAAAAAATTCTGGTTCTACGTGAAGCTAACCCACCTAAAAAGTCTCCCGCTCCGAATAAAGTAGCGCTAATTATCGCAAGTAAAGCAACCATGTACGCATAGTAAGGATTGCTAGGCGTTAAGACACGCATTTCACCTAGAAATATGACGACGTAATTCACTTCTTTCGGAATAGTGAATCATTTCTAAAAACTGCTTCACTTTCTTGCATTAAGCATTTGTGAGATACTTGATCATGCAGAAAATTTCTTTGCTCCTTGCCGTAACTTTGTTTGCAGCTTCATGTGGGAGCAACTCATCAGCGCCAACAACAACCACGGCACCAACAACTTCTGTAGCGCCAACAACAACTTCTGTAGCACCAACTACTTCTGTAGCGCCAACAACAACTTCTGTAGCACCAACTACTTCTGTAGCGCCAACAACTTCTGTAGCACCAACAACAACCATGGCACCTAGTTACGACGACTATAATATTTTATTCATTGCAAGTGAACAAAAGTATTTTGGTTCTCACTCTGTTTTAGTTGTTGATTCTGAAACTGGCCCCTCTTCACAATTGTTTGTGTTGAATACAGATGTGTACCCAACAGATGTGTACCCAGATTTTTATAATCCCGTATTGTCGCCCGATCACACACAAGTGGCTTTTATAAGTTCTCAGCAAGTACATGTGATGGACCTTGATGGTAGTAATTCAACTCAGTTAACTCATTTTGAATCATGGGAATATACATCTTTTGATAAAATATCTTGGTCGCATGATGGGAATTATCTTGCTTTTGAAAGATACTCGAGTGACCCCCCTGTCGTCAGTGGAGAAGTTGTATCTTCCAAGTCTGGGTCTTTGCTTTTCACGGTCAAGCTTGACGGAACCCAATTAACTCAGATTGGCGATGGGACCGCTCCTGATAGCTCATATACGCAGTTGTGGACTTGGTCTTCTACAAAAAATGAACTTCTTTATCCTGCCACCTGCTCGGCAGATGGTAATTGGGGTTGGTGCTACAAAGTTGTTAGCCATAATGGTTCCCCTGTTAAAACCATCGATGTGCTTACCCTTGATTGGGGATTTATTGATCTACCAGATTGGTCCTCAGATGGAACACGGCTTCTCGTGACCAACAATAAAACCTTAGCAACGTCGGGCAGCGATTTATATAACAAAGTGTTTTCAGTGGACCTTGAAGGAAATTACCAAGAACTTGTAGAAATAGATACTGATCTAAGTCCCTTTGGTGCCCGTTGGTCCGATGATGAGACCCGGATTGCTTTTTTTGCACGCACACACTTTCCCGGCGTTGATCAACCTATTAGTCTTTCTCTCTTCGTGATGGACGCTAACGGTGAAAACTTGGAGAGTAGTATCCTCAGTCTCGACATTGAGGATAGTTCCCTGCGTAACTTGTCTCTCGCCTGGTCACCTGATGGAAACCGACTAACTGTAATGGGTGCTTTTGACATCGGCATTGACTCAAACGATATGTACATAATTGATGCCAATAACATTAACGCCAAAGAAAAGAGACTTACCTACGGAGTATTCGTTCGAGGAGTCCCCGTATGGCTTCCTACAAACGAATAGCCACGCAGACAGCCACACTCATGAAACACGTGGACACGCTCAGAAATAGAAGGACCGTTTTCACTTCCTTAGAAATAGTCCGAAATGTTATAGAGTAAGTCAGATGAGCGAAGTGAGAATGGTCGTCTTGCCTAGAAACCTGTCACGCTGTATCAGTGACTAGAGAGAGAACAGAAAACTCTTGGGAGCAGCATGCCAAGTGGTGGCAAGACGGTTTCACAGAGGGCGCAGATGAAGAGTACGAGGAACAAATTATTCCATTGGCGAAAGATCTACTCGTCGGGTATAAAAAAATTCTTGATGTTGGAACCGGGGAAGGACAGATAAGTCGAACCCTTTTCGAATCAGGAGCAGAAACGGTCATCGGAATAGACCCGACATGCAACCAAATAGTTGAAGCGAACAAGAGGGGAGGAGGCCCTAGTTATCTTCGTGGAAAATCTGAGCAACTTCCCTTTGATGAATCGTCTTTTGATGCTGCAGTTGCTTGTTTAGTTTTCGAACATATCGAGGCGATGGATTCTGCGATTGGAGAAATTGCTCGAATTCTAAAACCAAATGCGAAGTTTCTTTTCTTCTTAAATCATCCACTTGTGCAGACACCAGGTAGTGGATGGATAGATGATCAAATTCTTGACCCTCCGGAAAAATACTGGAGAATAGGCCCTTATTTAACAGAAGTTATGGAAATGGAAGAGGTAGATAACGGCGTCTTTCTCCCTTTTGTTCACCGTCCCTTAAGCAGATATGTAAATGCTTTAAGTGACGCGGGTCTGATAATTAAGTCAATGCATGAACCTTCCCCACCAGAAGGGTTCCTTAAACGTGCCGCACAATTTGGTGATGCAGCATTAATTCCGCGTCTTTTACTAATTGAAGCTGAACGCGTCGCGCAATGAGGCCAATCCGGTCTAACATTTGATTATGAGCAACGTTCTTGTCGTTACCGGGCTTTCAGGAGCTGGACGTTCTGAATTCGCTAAGAACCTAGAAGATCTGGGCTGGTTTGTTATTGATCGTGTTCCAGCGGATCTCATAAGTAAATTAGCGGATTTGGCGGGCGCCCCTGAAACACCTTGGGAACGAGTGGCATTCACTCTTCGATTCGATTCCTACGAAGGTGAGACACTCACAGCGTTAGAAGATTTACGGTCAAAACAAGAGAATCTCCAACTGGTTTTTCTTGACTGTTCTACCGAAACTCTTCTGCACCGATATGAAAGTACGAGGAGGCCACATCCGTTTGGAGGCGAAAGAGGGCTGGAAGAAGCAATCAGTTCAGAAAGAACAGCGTTAGAACCTGTACGAAGCGAAGCGAACATAGTGATAGATACCTCTGATTTGAATGTTCATGAACTCAGAGAAAAGGTTGAAGGAATTTTTGGAGAAGTTCACGACCGGCCTATGCGAGTTTCGCTTACCTCTTTTGGTTTCAAATATGGCGCCCCTCGAGACGCCTCAATGGTGTTTGATTGCAGATTTTTACCGAATCCACATTGGGAAGAATCGCTACGACCACTTAGCGGTCTTGACGACGCTGTTAGAGAGCATGTGGAGGGTCAACCCATGGCTGAGCCCTTCTTAAAACAACTGAAAGAAATGCTGGATCTTCTTCTTCCGGTGTTTGCTGCTGGTGGCCATTCTTTCTTCTCTCTGGCCTTTGGATGTACTGGTGGCCAGCATCGTTCTGTAGCTATCACTGAAATGGTTCGAGAGCACCTGATTGAATCAGGATTTGACCCACTCATCACCCACCGTGACATCAAGCAGTGATACACATTTAGTGTGACACATATCTCCAATTTGACGGGTGTTTATCCTTTCTTAAGCGGATATCAAGGAAATAACAAATACTGACAACATTAAGTTGCAGGAGGAAAGATATTCATGACTGTTCGAGTAGGTATTAATGGCTTTGGCCGAATCGGAAGAAACTTCTTCAGAGCGGCAATGAAAAGTGGAGCTGACTTTGAGTTTGTAGCAGTAAACGACTTAGGAGCCATCGACACCATGGCATTTCTGCTCGCTAACGACTCTGTTCATGGACCACTTGATGCAAAAATCCGCACTACGCGAGACAGCATTGTCATAGACGGTAAAAAGATAAAAGTCCTCTCTGAAAGAAACCCAGGTGACTTACCTTGGGGAGACTTAGGGGTGGATGTAGTGGTTGAATCCACCGGGTTTTTTACCGCGAGAGATCAGGCCGGCCTGCATCTCGAAGGGGGAGCTCGAAAAGTTATAATTTCAGCACCCTCAGGAGACTGCGACGCAACTTTTGTTGTCGGAGTGAACGATGATGACTACGACCCAAGTAAGCATCATGTGATCTCAAACGCTTCTTGCACGACTAACTGTTTTGTTCCAATGATCAAAGTTCTGGATGACAAATTTGGAGTAGAGCAAGGCTTCATGACGACCACTCACGCATACACCGGTGATCAAAGTCTGGTTGATGGACCACATAGTGATTTACGTAGAGCCCGAGCG
>PVBE010757062.1_pt1 | contig 49565 bp, 47 predicted proteins | sample 1631181 | NCBI WGS metagenome assembly PVBE01 (sample SAMN08397723, study PRJNA350692) | Marine metagenome, whole genome shotgun sequencing project. | isolation source: water | place: Pacific Ocean | collected 2012-04
ACCTTTGTTAACTGTTATGTTTGGGATTTTTGGTAAAATTTCAGCGTTACAGGAATTTTCAACTTTGATTCAGGATTTTATTTTTACTAATTTTGTACCTGAATTTGGTCAAATTTTACAGCAGTACATGCATATATTTTCCGCAAAAGCATCACAACTCACAATAAGTGGTAGTATTATTCTCGTTTTAATTGCCTTAATGCTACTTGCAACAATTGATAATGCCTTTAATAGTATATGGCGAATCAAAAAAACGCGTAATTTAATTAAGCGTATATTTATTTATTTTTCATTACTTGTTATAGGACCATTGTTAATCGGCATAGGTCTTGCGTCAACATCATACTTAATTTCCATACCAGTCATCGCAGGTGTTGATACAGCATTTAACATTAGAACACACCTACTAAGCTGGCTTCCATTTCTAACTACATCTATTACATTTATTTTATTGTATATACTTGTTCCTAATTGTTATGTATACAAAAGACATGCAGCAATAGCGGGAATTATTTGTGCAATATTATTTGAGTTAGCAAAGTATGGTTTTGGTATTTATATTAAAGAAATGCCGAGTTATGAAAGTATTTATGGCGCATTAGCAATTATCCCGCTTTTTTTTATATGGGTTTATATTTCTTGGGTAATTATTTTGTTTGGTGCCCATATTACTTTTTGTCTATCTTCATTTCATTTAATGCATAACAATCATACTTAGAATAATAAGTTTACATATATACATAGAAATCATAGAAAATAATAATGGGAAAAAAAGCAATCCATTGTTTTATTAGCGGTAGAGTCCAAGGAGTTGGGTTTCGAATGTCAACAAGCCAGCAATCTAAATTACTTGGCATTAAAGGATGGGCTAGAAATCTTGATGATGGTAGAGTTGAGGTATACGCTTGCGGCGAGCAATATTCGCTTGATCAACTACATAAGTGGCTGACACACGGCCCAAGCATAGCAAGAGTTATTAATGTTGAATGTGTCAGCGCAGAATATTTAGAGTTTTCTGATTTTTCTATACATTAGTTATAGTTTGTTTTTTCTTTTATGAATGCAACTGCTTTTTTAATTTGGATATTTTTATTTTCAGTATCTCGTCTTGCTTTATATTCAATTTCACCTGCGTCTAGACCCTTTTCACTGAAGACAAAGCGATGGGGGATGCCGATTAATTCGATATCAGAAAACATTACCCCAGGCCGTTCTTGTCGATCATCGAGCAGTACATCTATATTGTTTGCAACCAGCTCATCATAGAATGACATTACTGCTTCACGTAAACGTATTGATTTGTGCATATTAATAGGTATTAGTGCCAGCTGGAAGGGTGCTATAGAGGCTGGCCAAATAATACCTTTTTCGTCATGGTTTTGTTCAATTGCAGCGGCAACGATTCGTGAAACGCCGATGCCATAGCAACCCATTGTTAAAGTAACCGCTTTTCCTGTTTGATCAAGACACGTTGTTTTCATGCTTGAACTATACTTTGTGCCAAGCTGAAAGATGTGGCCAACTTCAATACCACGAGCAAACTCTAGTTTACCAGAACCGTCTTTTGCTAAATCACCTTCACAAACATTTCGGATGTCGACGGTTGTAGGGAGTGGTAAATCACGCTCCCAATTAACACCCGTAAAGTGCTTGCCATTAGCATTAGCACCACAAACAAAATCATTCATATTCTTTACTTCATGATCAATATAAATAGGAATAGAGATATTAATAGGCCCGATTGAACCAGCATCACAACCGATGGCAGACACAATTTCATCATTGTTTGCAAATGTAAGTGGTTTCATAACGCTACTTAGCTTTTCAGTTTTCGTGCGATTTAATTCATGATCGCCTCTTAATATCAGCGCAATTAGTCCATCATCTTCAGACTTAATAATTAATGTTTTTAAACATTGATTAGTGCTAATGTTTAAAAATTTACTGATTTCTTCAATGGTTTTTTGATTTGGAGTATCAACAGTTTTAATTTTTTTAGATGGTTTTGGTCTTGATTCTTGCGAGACTAATGCTTCAGCCTGTTCTAAATTAGCCGCATATTCACCATTTCCAGAAAATACAATTTGGTCTTCTCCTGATTCTGCCAGTACATGAAATTCATGAGATTTATTACCACCAATATTCCCAGAGTCAGCAATTACAGCACGAAATTGAAGACCGAGACGAGTAAAAATTTTTGAATATGTTCTATGCATTTGCTCATAAGTTTCTTGTAATGATTCGTCGCTTAAATGAAAGGAATAGGCATCTTTCATCAAGAATTCGCGGGAACGCATAATCCCAAAGCGTGGGCGTATTTCATCTCTAAATTTTGTTTGAATTTGGTAGAAATTGACGGGTAGCTGTTTGTAACTTCGAATTTCACGCCTTACTAAATCTGTAATGACCTCTTCGTGAGTTGGCCCAAAACAGAACTCACGTTCATGACGATCATTAATTCGGAGTAATTCTGGACCATAATGTTCCCATCGTTTGGATTCATGCCAAAGTTCGGCTGGTTGAACTGCCGGCATTAATATTTCTTGAGCTCCAACAGAATCCATTTCCTCACGGATAATAGTTTCAATTTTCTTTAATGTACGAAATCCAAGCGGCAACCACGTGTATATACCAGCTGCTAACTGCCGAATCATTCCTGCTCGCAACATGAGCTTATGACTAACTATCTCAGCATCAGCTGGCGCCTCTCTTAATGTAGATGTTAGTAATTGTGATAGCTTCATGTGTAGAATTATTTATATTGATAGTAAGAAATAAAATTCCCAAATTGTAGTGATATAATGAATTTTATCAGACACGGGGCTATAAGCGGTATAGGTCTGTCGGGTTACTTTGGTTAGGTAGGCTCAATATTTTAAGAAGATTGTGATTATTTTGTCATTCGATTCTAAGGGATAACCTGATATATATCATAACATAACTTGACCTGACCTCAGAATCTCAGTAACTTCCCGCGTTTTCGTCATAATTAATGTATATTTATAATTTTTAATATAACAATTGGTTGGATATTAGTGCCAGAAAAGAAAGAAATTTTACGAGGAGCAGAAATTTTCTGCCGCGCATTGAAAGATGAGGGAGTCAAACATTTGTTTGGTTATCCTGGCGGTGCTGTACTTCATATATATGATGCACTCTATAAGCAGAATGATGTAGAACATATTTTGGTGCGCCATGAACAGGGGGCGACACATGCTGCAGATGGTTATGCACGAGCGACCGGGAAACCTGGTGTTGTCTTGGTTACATCAGGCCCAGGCGCTACAAACGCAATAACAGGTATTGCAACAGCTCATATGGATTCTATTCCATTGGTCGTGTTCACCGGCCAAGTTCCCCGAAAAATGATCGGAAATGATGCATTTCAGGAAGTTGATTCTATTGGCATTACTCGCCCATGTGTGAAGCATAATTTTCTAGTCAATGATGTCAAGACATTAGCCACAATCATAAAGAAAGCTTTTTATGTTGCTACTAGCGGGCGACCAGGACCAGTTGTTGTTGATATACCAAAAGATGTCACGGCCGATTCATGCGAATATGAATATCCTGAAAATATCAACATGCGTTCTTATTCTCCTGTCATTAAAGGACACTCGGGCCAGATAAAAAAGGCTTCAAAATTAATTTTGTCAGCAAAGAAACCTATGATTTATTCTGGTGGAGGCGTAATTCTTGGTGAAGCAAGTAAAGAGCTAACAGAATTTACTCGCATATTAAATTATCCAATAACAAATACTCTGATGGGCCTTGGCGCTTATCCGGCGACCGATCAACAATTCATTGGCATGCTTGGCATGCATGGCACTTATGAAGCTAATATGGCTATGCATAATTGTGATGTATTAGTTGCAATTGGTGCTCGATTTGATGATCGTGTAACTGGTGATCTTGAGAAGTTTTGTCCGTACGCAAAAATTATTCATATTGATGTTGATCCATCATCTATTGCAAAAAATGTTCCTGTTGATATCCCTATCGTTGGCGATGTAAAACACGTTTTAAAAGATCTAAATAAAATTTTAAACAGCGAAAAAAATAAACTTGATGAAAATAGAAATGAACTTGAATTATGGTGGAAACAGATTCGCGAGTGGGCATCAATTGATTGTCTCAAATATGATCGAACATCATCTATTATTAAGCCACAGTATGTTGTTGAGAAATTATGGGAATTAACAAATGGCGATGCCTATATTACTTCGGATGTTGGCCAGCATCAGATGTGGGCCGCGCAGTTTTACAAGTTTGATAAACCTAGGCGCTGGATTAATTCTGGTGGTTTAGGGACTATGGGTTTTGGGCTTCCATCTGCGATGGGTGTTAAATTGGCTTTTCCAAATGAGACGGTGGCATGCATTACTGGAGAAGCAAGTCTTGTAATGTGTATACAGGAGTTATCAACCTGTCTACAGTATGGGACACCAATAAAAATTATAAATTTAAATAATCGTTATATGGGCATGGTTCGCCAATGGCAAGAGTTTTTTTATTCTGGGCGTTATTCACACTCGTATATGGAGGCTTTACCCGATTTTGTAAAAATGGCTGAAAGCTATGGCCATGAAGGTATTAGAATCGAAAAGAGTGACGACGTTGAAAATGCTTTGAAAGAAGCTTTATCTATGAAGGATAAAACTGTGATAATGGATTTTATTACGGATCAGACTGAAAATGTTTACCCAATGATCGCATCAGGCAAAGGACATCATGAAATGCATTTGTCATCTGAAAGAGAACTTGCTTAGCGATGAGGCATATCATCTCATTGCTTCTAGAAAATGAAGCGGGGTCTTTATCGAGGGTATCAGGTTTGTTTTCGGCTCGTGCTTTTAATATTGAATCATTGTCAGTTGCTCCGACAGAAGATCCAACAATGTCAAGATTAACTTTGGTAACTACTGGTTCAGATGCTATTGTTGAACAGATAACAAAACAATTAAATAAATTAGTTGATGTTATTAAGGTGGTTGATCTTAATGAATATGAGCATATTGAAAGAGAATTATTGTTAATTAAATTAGTTGCAGAAGTTAAAGAAGATCATGATGCTATAAAACGCATAGTTGATACCTTTTATGGTCGTATTGTTAATGTAAATGATAATTTATATACAATCGAGATTACAGATACATGCGAGAAAATAGATGCTTTTATAACCACATTAGATGATCGTCTAATACTTGAAGTTGTTCGTTCTGGCGCATTAGCAATATCACTTAGTGATAAAGCAATACAATCTTAACCTATATTTTTAATGAGAGAAGTTCTATGAATATTTATTATGATAAAGATGCCGATTTAGCAATTATAAAAGGCAAGCAAGTAGCGGTAATTGGATATGGTTCTCAGGGCCACGCACATGCAAATAATCTTAAAGATTCTGGCGTTGATGTATGCGTTGGTTTACGTGAGGGGTCATCATCTATTGAAAAAGCAAAATCTGCAGGGCTGGAAGTTAAATCAATTTCAGAAGCCGTTTCTTCTGCTGATGTAATTATGTTATTAGCACCTGACGAACACCAATCTGTTTTATATAAAAATGAGATTGAACCAAATATAAAAAATGGCGCAACACTTGCTTTTGCGCATGGTTTTAATATTCATTTTAAACAAATTATTCCTCGCAACGATCTTGATGTAATAATGGTCGCTCCAAAAGGTCCGGGACATTTAGTACGCGCTACTTATGCAAGTGGCGGCGGAGTTCCATCATTAATTGCTATATTCCAAGATGCTTCTGGCCATGCTAAAGAACTTTCTCTGTCTTATGCCTCGGCTAACGGAGGCGGACGTGCAGCAATTATAGAAACTACATTTAAAGAAGAAACGGAAACGGATTTATTTGGCGAACAAACAGTACTTTGTGGAGGAATAACGTCTCTTATACAGGCCGGTTTTGAAACTTTAGTGGAAGCGGGTTACGCACCCGAGATGGCATATTTTGAATGTTTGCACGAGACGAAGTTGATTGTTGATTTAATTTATGAAGGGGGTATAGCTAATATGCGTTACTCTATTTCAAACACCGCTGAGTATGGAGATTTTACACGTGGACCCCGAGTTATTACTGAGGATACGAAACGTATTATGAAAGAAATTTTAACTGAAATTCAAAGTGGTGAATTTGCAAGGGAATTTATTTCGGAATACAAAAATGGCGCTCCAGTGATGGAGGAAAAAAGAAGCACAAGTCGTCAGCACGGGATCGAAATTATTGGAGAAAAATTACGATCTATGATGCCATGGATTGGAGAAAATAAGTTAGTAGACGAGAAAAAGAATTAATAGAGAACCATAGATTTCTTAAGAAAATATTTTTTTGAGTTTAATATTAAATGCCAAGTAATTATTATCCTTTTATAGCAAGAGAGACTTGGTTAATATTGATTATTATTTTTGGGATTGTTCTCCTCGCAAAATTTTTTTCTACTATTTTATTATTTTCATTATTTTTAGCCATACTATTAATTGCTATTTATCTTTTTCGAGATCCTCATCGCGAAATACCTTCACAACCACTAGCTGTTGTTAGTCCGGTACATGGGGTTGTAACAAAAGTTAGCAAAGCAAAAGAAATTCGTTTGGATGTTGATGCTATACGTATTCGAATTGTAATGCGTATTACCGATATTTATTCATTGCGTAGCCCTATTGAAGGTAAGGTTATTGAGCAATGGTATAATGCTCCTTCTAAAAATGAATCACATAGACATCTTGATTTTTATGTTCAATCTGATGAAGGTGACAATATTGTTACTGCAATCAGGTTCAGAAATATCATGCACAAGTCTCATATCTATTTAAATTCTGGCGAACGAATTGGGCAAGGACAACGTTGTGGCTACCTCTGTTTTGGTGGCGTGATTGATCTCTTTTTGCCAATTGAATCTAAAGTTTTTGTTGAGGTTGGGCAATTTGTGGATTCAGGTAGCACCATATTAGCCGAATTAATACATTCAGAACCACAGAGTTCTATAAAAGACCAGTTGTAATAATTAAGTTTTTTTCTTTCCCTGTTTAAGTTAATAACTATCAAGGGTAAACTTCCTTATACAATATTTTTGATAAAGTGGTGTTAAGGATAGTGACGAAACTTAGACGTGGCATTTATTTGTTACCTAATTTGCTAACAACAGGGGCATTATTTTCTGGTTTTTATTCGATTGTTGCGGCAATGAACCAACAGTTCGAGTCTGCCGCTATTGCAATTTTTGTTGCAATAGTACTGGATGGTATGGATGGCCGAATTGCTCGACTAACAAATACTCAAAGTGCATTTGGAATGCAATATGATAGTTTGTCAGATATGATTTCATTTGGCTTGGCCCCATCATTAGTAATGTACCAGTGGGCCTTATTTGGGATGGGTAAATTAGGTTGGTTAGCTGCTTTTGTATATACGGTCTGTGCATCGTTAAGATTAGCGCGTTTTAATACCCAAGCAACAAGTATCGATAGACGTTTTTTTCAAGGGTTGCCAAGTCCTGGTGCGGCAGCAGTATTAGGAGCATTAGTTTGGTTTGGAAGTAGTTACGGCTTAATTGACGGCAAAACGATTGAATTTATATGTTTCCTAGTAACAGTTATTGTGGGGTTATTAATGGTTAGCAATATTCGATATCACAGCTTTAAAGAATTTGATCTTAAGAATCGTATTCCCTTTGTAGCTTTTCTTATTATAGTTCCTATATTTGTTTTGGTTGCAATAGAGCCAGCATCAATTTTGTTCCTTTTGGCAGCAATATATGTAGTTTCTGGGCCAATTTTTACACTAATTTTATTACGCCGTCATCGGACAGCAAGAAAAGATGCAAGATAAATTAATTATCTTTGATACGACTTTGCGTGATGGAGAACAAAGTCCGGGCGCCTCAATGACTAAAGATGAAAAACTTCGTATCGCGAAGGCATTAGAAAAAATGCATGTTGATATTATCGAAGCGGGTTTTCCAATTGCAAGTCCTGGAGATTTTGAAGCTGTTAAGTCAGTATCTGAATTAATTACAGAGAGCACTGTCTGCGGTTTAGCGAGAGCGTTAAACAAAGATATAGATTGTGCTGCAGAAGCACTAAAGCCGGCGAAATCTTTTCGTATCCATACTTTTCTTGCTACGTCGCCAATACATATGCGTGAAAAATTACGTATGGATCCAGAACAAGTTATTGAAAATGCGGTTAAGGCAGTTAAAAGAGCAGGAAAATATACAGATAATATTGAATTTTCTCCTGAAGATGCGGGACGTTCAGAATTCGATTTTTTATGTCGTGTTATTGAGGCAGTAATTAACGCGGGCGCTACAACTATCAATATACCAGATACAGTCGGGTATAACTTACCGCAATATTTTGGAGAATTAGTGGGAAAGCTGATTGAGAACATACCAAATTCTGACAAAGCTGTATTTTCAGTGCATTGTCATAATGATCTTGGGCTTGCGGTAGGTAATTCTTTGGCAGCTGTTTTGAATGGCGCGAGACAAGTTGAATGCACGATAAATGGTTTAGGAGAACGCGCTGGTAATGCAGCTCTTGAAGAAGTAGTTATGACAGTAAGGACTAGGAAGGATGTATTCACTTGTGATACCAAACTAGACACAAGACAGATTGTGCATTGCTCTCGACTCGTCTCGACCATTACAGGTTTTCCTGTGCAACCAAACAAAGCTATTGTTGGGGCAAACGCATTTGCACATGAATCTGGCATTCATCAAGACGGTGTTTTGAAAAGTCGCGAAACTTACGAGATTATGCGCGCTGAAGATGTTGGATGGAATGCGAACAGAATGGTTTTGGGTAAGCATTCTGGACGTAATGCTTTTCGTACAAGACTGGAGGAATTGGGTATTAGTTTTGAAAAAGAAGAAGAATTGAATGCAGTCTTTTCTCAATTTAAAGAGTTGGCCGATAAAAAACATGAAGTTTATGATGATGATTTACAAGCTTTAGTTAGCGACTCCATTCAAGGAAATGCTGACGAACGAATAAAGCTTATTTCGCTTAAGGTGGGAACAGAAACAGGCATAAAACCTAAAGCACGAGTTACATTATCAATTGATGGAGAACAGAAGCACGCTGATGCCGAAGGAGGAGGTCCTGTAGATGCAACATACAAAGCTATCGAAAGCATGGTTCGGAGCGGTTGTAACTTACAATTATATTCTGTTAATAACATAACTGACGGAACAGATTCACAAGGTGAAGTGACAGTACGTATCGATAAGGGTGGTCGTATAGTCAATGGTCTTGGTTCTGATACCGATATTGTTATAGCTTCTGCTAAAGCATATATCAACGCACTTAACAAAGTTCTGGGCCATAACGAACGAGCACATCCGCAACAAGTATAAAATTACATATGAACGGAACATATCAACAACAATATTTAGAAGAGATTGGTATTACAGTTTGGTCTGAACGTGAATTGGTTAGCATAGAAGCTACCCCTACTGATATTAAACATGTTTCTGAAGAAAATAAGCCATCATATAAGGAGCTTGGGCAGGAACTGAGTCATCTTGCAAATCAGGTTGAAGCATGCGATCAATGTGAATTACACAAGTCGAGGACACAAACCGTTTTTGGTGTTGGCAATAAAAATTCAGATTGGTTAATTGTGGGTGAGGCTCCAGGTGCCGATGAGGATTTTAAGGGCGAACCATTTGTTGGTCGAGCAGGTAAATTATTAAATGCAATGTTATTTTCAATGGGGTTGCAAAGACAGGAGGTATTCATCGCTAATATATTAAAGTGTAGACCCCCAAAAAATCGTGATCCCAAAATAAATGAAGTTGAAGCTTGTGAGAAATATTTAAGACAGCAAATTGCGTTAATTAAACCAAAAATTATTTTGGCACTTGGACGTATAGCCGCACAGAACCTATTAAAATTAGATACCCCAATTGGGAAAATGCGTGGTAACTCTTATTTATATCCAGATACTAATTTGCCTGTAGTAGTTACTTATCATCCTGCATATTTACTTCGTTCTCCTCGCGAGAAACGTAAAGTGTGGCAGGATATTAAATTTGCTCGGGATGCATACAGAGAGCTTGTATGAGTGCCGTTATTAAGGAATCTGATATATATATCAGGCCAATGTCAGAGCAGGATGTTAACTCTATTATTAACATTGAAAAGGACGTCTATGATTTTCCGTGGAGCAAAAAAATTTTTGAAGATTGCTTGCATGCTGGTTATAGTTCTTGGGTACTTGAAAGCGATAAAATTTTGATTGGTTATGGAGTGATGTTGATTGTGTCTAACGAATCACATATCTTAAATTTATGCATACACCCCGATTATCGATCTATAGGAATAGGAAAAAAATTATTAGGACATTTTTTAGCTTTATCAAAAGAGTACAATATACATAGAACATTTTTAGAAGTTCGGCCAACCAATTTCAAGGCTATCAGGCTTTACCTCAATATGGGATTTAATGAAATAGGCAGACGTAGAAATTATTATCCTACAAAGACAGGACGAGAAGATGCATTAGTCCTAGCAAAAACATTTCTAGCAGAAAAACTATAAATGACAAAAAAACAAAAGAATGAGGTTATCAAAGGATTGCCGGATTTTTTAACATTGGAATCCTTTATTGGCAATACCCCACTTGTTAAATTACAACGTTTGACGGGGAATCCCAGCAATACTATTTTGGGCAAACTCGAAGGTAATAATCCCGCGGGCTCAGTTAAGGATCGACCTGCACTGAGTATGATAAAGCATGCGGAAATACGTGGTGAAATTAAGTCTGGCGATACATTAATCGAGGCAACCAGCGGAAATACTGGTATTGCACTCGCTATGGTCGCAGCAACTCGTGGGTATCGTATGATTTTAGTTATGCCCGAAAATATGAGCGTTGAGCGTCGTGCTGTTATGAAGGCTTTTGGTGCAAAAATTGTATTAACTTCTGACGCCGGTAGAATGGAAGAGGCGATAGATGTTTCTCGTGAATTGGAGGCCAAAGGAAAAGGAAAAATATTAGACCAATTTGCGAATAAAGATAATCCTCGTTCTCATTACGAGGGGACAGGGCCTGAATTATGGGGAGATACTAATGGCAAAATTACGCATTTTGTCAGTGCAATGGGAACAACGGGAACGATAATGGGAACATCACGTTTTTTGAAAGAAAAAAATCCAAATATACAAATTATTGGTGTTCAGCCTGAGGATGGTGCGCGTATTCCAGGTATTCGACGTTGGCCTAAAGAATATTTACCAAAAATCTTCGAGCCCATAAGGGTCGATAGAATTATTGATGTTTCACAAGAACTAGCAGAAAAAACTACTATTGAACTCGGAGTAAAGGAAGGAATATTTGCTGGCATTTCTTCCGGAGGTTCTGTGGCAGCGGCACTTCAAATATCAAACGAAGTTGAGAATGCTGTTATAGTCTCAATTATTTGCGATCGTGGTGATCGTTATCTTTCCACAAATGTTTTTCCTGAATAACCTGAATCAGAAAATAATATTCTAGAATGAATATTCTAGTTTTTGATGTCGAAACAATTCCAGATATTGATTCAGGTAAAAAGATTTTTAATCTAGAAGGCCTTAGTGATAAAAACGCAGCTGAATTGATGTTTAGTCATCGTTACCAAAAAAGTAATGGACGAACAGAATTTCTACAGCATTATTTACATAAGATTGTAACAATATCAGTTGTTTTAAAAACAGACGATAAATTAAGCGTATGGTCATTAGGAGATAAGGATTCAACCGAAACAGAACTACTTGAACGTTTTTTTGAGGGTATAGAACGATATACACCAGTGATTGTCTCCTGGAATGGCAGTGGTTTTGATTTGCCAGTTATACACTATCGCTCACTTATTCATGGTGTTGTTGCTCAGCGTTATTGGGAAAATGGCGATGATGATCAATCTTTTCGTTGGAATAATTATTTAAGCCGTTTCCATAGTAGGCATACAGATTTGATGGATGTTCTATCTGGATATATTACAACAGCTCGAGCACCGCTGAATGAAATTGCTACCATTTTAGGCTTTCCTGGGAAAATGGGTATGAGTGGTGAAAAAGTTTGGGATTGCTATTTAGACGGCGATATTGAGTCCATTCGTAATTATTGTGAAACTGACGTACTTAATACTTACTTGATCTATTTGAAGTATCAGTTAATGCGCGGACGGTTAACAAATGATTTATACATTACCGAATGCCAGAAAGTTTGCGATATGTTAGAAAATGAAAACAAAATACATTTAAAAGAGTTTCTTAAAGTTTGGCAAGCTTGCTAAAATATTCATACTAATTACTGTTTTTTAAAATAAATGAGAACGGGAATTTTTTTTTTAAAAACAAACTATTTATTAATAGCATCTATTTTATTTTTTCAATTTTTTATAAATAGTTGTACAGAGTTAGATAGAGATACCATTGCTATTGGCTTAAATACAGCTCCTATTACATTGGATCCACGTTATGCAACTGATGCAATTTCATATCGTATAACACGATTACTCTATAAAAGTCTTGTTGATTTTGACGAGCAATTTCATGCTATACCAGAACTAGCAGTCTGGAAGAAAATTTCCCCAACCCATTATCGGTTTACATTAGTTGATGCATTAAGAGAATTTCATGATGGCTCATTATTAACTTCTGCTGATGTTAAGGCGACATATGAATCAGTATTAAATCCTGATGAGGCTTCACCACATAAAGGATCGATTGCTATGATTGAGTCTATTCATGCTGTAGACCCCAATACTATTGATTTCAAATTATCATATCCAGATTCCCTTTTCCCTGGACGTTTAGTAATCGGAATATTGCCGGAGGAATTAATATATAAAAAACATAATTTCTCTCGTGAGCCTATTGGAAGTGGCTCAATGAAAATTCTAAATTTTAAAAATGATATGCATCTGAAATTAAAGCGCCTTCATGATAACAAGGTAATAGAATTTATTACATTAAAAGATCCTATAGTAAGGGTTTTAAAATTACTGAAAGGTGAGATTGATTTAATTCAAGGTAATTTACCTCCCGAAGTTATTGCTTGGCTTGACCAAAAAGAATCAATTCATATAGAGAAAAAAAGAGGGAACACTTTTACCTACCTTGGGTTTAATATGGAGGATCCTATAACAGGCAATATCTTGATTAGGAATGCAATTGCCCATGCCATTGATCGAGAATCAATCATTAAATACGTAATGGGATCATCAGCTAGGCTAGCAGGATCATTATTGCCCCCAGAGCATTGGGCCGGTCATCCCAATTTAACAGGTTTTGATTATAATCCAGAGAAGGCGAGAATGTTGCTTAATCAGGCAGGATATCATGATTCATCTCCGCTTAGACTGATTTATAAAATTTCAAATGATCCTTTTCGGTTGCGTTTAGCGACAATTATTCAGGACCAATTGGCATCTGTTGGAATCGAGGTGGAAATACGTAGTTATGATTGGGGAACTTTTTACGGGGACATAAAAGAAGGACGCTTTCAAATGTACAGTCTGTCATGGGTTGGATTAAAGGTACCTGATATTTTTCATTACATATTCCATAGTAAAGCAATTCCCCCGCATGGCGCTAATCGAGGTAGATTTGTAGATTCTAATGTTGATTTAATTCTCGAATTAGCTGAATCAGAAGTATCATTGGATAAACAGGCTGTTTATTATAAAGAACTTCAAGAATATCTATTAAAAGCGTTACCTTATATTCCTTTGTGGTATGAAGATAACATATTAATATCAAAATTTAATGTAAAGAACTATACACTAAGCGCAGATGGTAATTTTGATTCACTTGAATACGTAATAAAAAATTAATTATCTTAAATGCATATTAAAATATCTATTTCTAAACAACAGTTAATTCTTTTTGACGAAGAAGATTCGATCAAACAGTATTCTATTTCCACAGCTAAAAATGGCTCAGGAGAAAGAAAAAATAGTGAATGCACGCCACGAGGGGAACATATTATTGCCGAAAAAATAGGTCAAGCAGCAAAAGAAAATTCTGTTTTTGTAGGAAGAATAGAGACAAATGAATTATATAATCCAAAATTACGTGATTTTCATCCAGGACGTGATTGGATACTGACACGAATATTATGGTTGAGTGGGACAGAAGAAGGCAAGAACAAAGGAGGGGATGTTGATAGTCATGATCGATACATTTATATACACGGTTCGCCGGAAGATATCGAGATGGGGTACCCTGGCTCAAGGGGTTGTATTCGAATGCGTAATTCTGATGTTATCGAATTATTTAATTTGGTGAATGTGGGAACAAGGGTGACTATTAGTGAAAGCTGAAAAAGAAAAATATATCAACCAAGAATTGTGTATCTGAATTATATAATTAAACGTTTATTTGGCGCTGTTTTTGTATTATTCAGTATATTGACGTTAGTATTTTTTTTAATTCATATTGTTCCGGGCGATCCTATCGAGGTGATGTTAGGCGAGACAGCAAGAGCAGTAGATAGAGAAGCTTTGAGACATTCTCTTGGATTGGATTTACCAGTCATTCAGCAGTGGGCGGAATACTTAAGAGGTTTTACTCATTTCGATCTAGGGATGTCATTACATTCCAAACAACATGTTAGTCAATTATTGCTGCAGCGTATACCTGCAACAGTTACACTAAGTTTCGCAAGCCTATTTGTTGCAATTCTAATTGCTATTCCATTAGGAATATTATCTGCAGTTCATAAAGATTCGATTTGGGACCGTCTTTCAATGATGTCTGCAATGCTTGGTGTCTCTATTCCTAATTTTGTTATGGGTCCATTATTAATTTTAATTTTTTCATTATGGCTAGAGTGGCTTCCTGTTAGTGGTAATGAAGGTATGAATTCATTAATTCTACCTGCTTTAACATTAGGCTCAGCGCTTGCTGCAGTCCTATCACGAATGATTCGATCATCGATGTTAGAAGTTCTACAAGAAGATTATATTCGTTCAGCTCGTGCACGCGGTTTAACTGAATTTAAGATATTAGTATTCCATGCGCTGCGTAATGCCGCTTTACCAGTGGTTACTATATTAGGAATGCAACTTGGCACTCTTTTAGCAGGAGCTGTTATTACGGAAACTATATTTTCATGGCCAGGTATTGGACAACTAATGATTGAATCAATACAGAAAAGAGATTATCCAATTGTGCAAGGCTGCGTAATACTAATTAGTTTTAGCTATGTTTTAATTAACCTTATTACTGATTTTATCTGTGTTTCATTAGATCCAAGAATTAAAGTTGATTGATGAATAAAAAATTTAATATTCCTTTTTTTGTAATTGTATTTTGGTTTGTTTGTGCAATATTAGGATTTATACTGCCATTTCAGCCCGATGATATTGTGTTGAGTAAAATTCTATTAAGTCCTAATTGGGAGCAATGGTGTGGTTATGATCATCTAGGCCGATCAATATGTGAACGCTTAGTTATGGGAGCAAAAACATCATTGAGCGTCGCAATTATTGTTGTCTCAATATCTTTTATTATTGGAACTTTTTTTGGTGTCATTGGAGCATGGTTAGGCGGCATTTATGATAAATTTCTTGTAGTGATTATTGATATTTTTATTGCCTTCCCTGGAATCTTATTGGCAATTGTATTAGCTGGATTGTTAGGGCCGGGGTTAATAAATACGGTTATTGCTTTGTCAGTTGTGAGTTGGGTTGGATTTTCAAGATTAGCTAGAATACAAACGTTAAGCATAAAAAATCGAGATCATATTGTCGCTGCATATGCTCTTGGGACATTGGATTATGTTATTGCTCTAAAACATATCTTTCCGCTGATAATATCACCAATAATTATTGAAGCGACATTTTCAATTGCTAGCGTCATTATTGCTGAAGCGGGTTTATCATTTTTGGGTTTAGGGGTACAACCTCCTGCTGCTTCTTGGGGGAGTATGATACGTGATGGTACACAATATATGTTGGTAGCACCGCATATGGTTTTAGGACCCGGATTTGCCATTCTTTCGTTGGTATTATGTATTAATATTTTAGGAGATTATATGAGGGATAATATGGATATTAAAGATTTAAAATGAAATCTTATACAACACCTAAAAGTTTACTATTAGGTCCAATTATGTGTGATTTGGATGGTCTGGAATTAGGTGCGGATGAACGTGAATTATTATTGCATCCATTAATTGGAGGCGTTATTTTATTTTCACGAAATTTTGATTCTCCGAAGCAATTAATACAATTAACAAGTGAAATTCATAAATTACGACAACCCGCGCTTTTAATCGCAGTTGACCATGAGGGAGGGAGAGTTCAGCGTTTTCATGATGGTTTCAGTCAATTACCAGCATGTGGTTTAATTGGTAAATATGAACCAATAAAAGAAGCTCTCTTACTGGCAGAACATATGGGCTGGCTAATGGCAGCGGAATTGTTATCAGTCGGAGTTGATTTTAGTTTTGCGCCAGTACTTGATGTCGGTGGAGCCGTTAGTGAAGTGATAGGTGATCGTGCATTTCACATTGAGCCTGAAAAGGTTTCTCAGTTCGGAGAAGCCTTTATGGTTGGCATGAAGGAAGCTGGTATGGCAGCTGTTGGAAAACATTTTCCTGGTCATGGCTCAGTGATAGAAGATTCGCATTTCTCTATTCCAGTTGACCATCGCCCATTTGAAAATATCAATATGCATGACTTGATACCTTTTAAGGCTTTAATTGATGCTGGTATTTTGGGGTTAATGCCGGCACATGTTATATATTCGGAGGTTGATAAAATACCAGCAGGATTTTCTTCTGTTTGGCTAGGAGAAATATTGAGAAAACAATTGAAATTTAAGGGGACAATTTTTAGTGATGACCTTAGTATGGAAGGGGCTAAGATTATTGGTGATTATGCTGAAAGAACGAAGGTCGCACTTGAAGCTGGTTGCGACATGGCGTTAATTTGCAATAATAAGGAAGGCGTAATTTCTGTGCTCGATCAAGTGAAAACGTCAAGTAATGTTAAATCTCTGTCTTGTTTAGAAAAAATGCGTGGTAATTTCAATGATACATATGATGATTTGAAGAATAAAAAGTTATGGCAGGAATGTTATAGGGAAATTAAGAGTTTCTTAGATAAATGAGATTAAATTTTAATCGACTATCATTTGATAATAATTTTTAATTATAGGTGCATTTAGATGAATATTTCAGAATTAACGGAAATTATAAATAATCTCTTTAGTGATGAGGTATGGATAATTGAAGTTTTTGTTGTCGTAATGTTGACTGGTTTTTTAAACTGGATACAGAAACGATCATATCATCGAATTATTTCAAAACTTGAACAGACAAAAACATTTTGGGACGATGTTTTTTTTGATGCTTTAATAAAACCACTATCAGTTTTAATATGGATTACAGGCATTGCTTTTGCTGCTGATATAGTTAAAGAACATACAGGGTCGTTTATATTTTCTGCTGTTTCTCCTTTATATCGCACGGGGGTACTTGTTGTTATCTGTTGGTTTTTAATAAGGTTCATAACACGTGCCGAAAGAAATATTATTTTAGCTAAACGAATTTCTGGTGAAGAGATTGACCAAAGTACAGTTGACGCCATTGCTAAATTACTCCGCATTTCGGTTATTATTATAGGCGTTTTAGTGGTACTTCAGTCACTTGGTTATAGTATCTCTGGTGTACTAGCCTTTGGAGGGGTTGGAGGTATTGCTGTTGGTTTCGCCGCGCGAGATTTATTGGCAAATTTTTTTGGTGGTTTAATGATTTATATGGATCGTCCTTTCAATGTTGGAGAGTGGATTCGCTCACCCGATAAAGAAATTGAAGGGACTGTTGAAAAAATAGGATGGCGGTTAACGACAATAAGAACATTTGATAAGCGTCCCTTGTATATTCCGAACTCAATATTCAATAATATTTCTGTTGAGAATCCTTCAAGAATGTCAAACAGGAGAATTAAAGAAACAATAGGGATTCGTTATGATGATTTATCAAAAATGGAGGAAATTATTAACGATGTAAGGAAAATGTTAAAAGAGCATGCAGATATAGATACAACTAAAACCTTAATAGTAAATTTTAATGAATTTGCTCCTTCTTCATTAGATTTTTTTATCTATACCTTTACCAAAACTACGGATTGGATCCGTTACCATGAAATTAAACAAGATATATTATTGAACATTATAAATATTGTCGAATCAAATGGTGCAGAATGTGCTTTTCCAACATCAACATTACATATTTCGACAGAAATGGATGCTTCTAATGCCAAGGTTCCAAAATAAAGTACTTTATATTTTAAACACCAGTATATTTTACTTTAATACCTAATAGGCCTTAATTTAATAAAATGTTATATCAATTTACAAAAATGCAAGGCACTGGAAATGACTTTGTTATATTTAATACATTTTCTCACCCACTATCTTTGAGTTGCGAGCAAATCAAACATATTGCTGATCGACGTTTAGGCATAGGGTGCGATCAGGTTTTATTATTGGAACCACCAAAAAATAATGAAACGGATGTTTATTATCGAATATTCAATTCTGATGGTACTGAGGTTACACAATGCGGCAATGGCGCACGTTGTATAGGTATTTATCTTAATAATAAAGGCCTAGTTAAGAAAAATAGTATTATTGCAGAAACTAAGAGTAGCCAACTTATTTTAAAAATTAATCATAATTCCGTTACAGTAAATATGGGTATACCAGAATTTGAGCCAGCTGATATCCCATTAAATATTAGTAGAAGATTAGAAAATTATTCTCTTAGTTTAGGGGATGAAGAAATTATATTCGGGGCAGTAGCTATTGGAAACCCACATGCTGTAATTATTATAGACGACATAGAATCAGCATCTGTGGAGAGTATTGGCACAGCCATTCAAGAGTACGGAGTTTTCCCTAAAGGGGTAAATGTTGGCTTTGTTCAGATTTTAGATCGAAAAACCATTAAACTTCGTGTTTATGAGCGTGGAGCCGGAGAAACACTCGCTTGCGGAAGCGGCGCATGTGCAGCTGCAGTAATTTCTTGTCAACAAGGCTATTTGGGGGATGTAGTAGAAGTGAAATTGCGTGGAGGTTGTCTAAAAATACATTGGGAGGGTGAAGGTGAGCCCGTGTATATGAATGGTTCAGTTTCAACAGTCTATGAGGGGGAGATTGAATTATGAGTTTAAAGAAAAAAGAAAATCATACTTCAGAGTGTTCTACAGAAAATTTAGTTGCCGATTACCTTAAGAATAATCTAGATTTTTTTGTAAAGAACCCTGCGATTCTCGCTGAATTAAAAATACCGCATGAGCACGGAGGTGCAATTTCACTCGTTGAAAAACAGTTAACTGTATTACGGGAACAAAATCAGGAAACTAATAAAAAGATACACGAGCTTATAGAGATAGCCACTCAGAACGAAGAACTCGCTCGTCGTATGCATCAATTAGCACTTACTTTAATAGACGCTGTTGACCCCAAAGATATATTCTCCACGATGTATGATAATTTAAAGAAAAATTTTCATGCTGATAGAGTTATTGTTCGGTTATTTGCAAATCCTGCGTTTATAGACAGTTCTGCAACAGGTGAGTTTGTAGGTAAAGAGTCTATAGAGGAATCCCTGTTTAAGCACATAATCGAAAAACGAGAACCGCTCAGCGGTAAAATGAAGCACCAACAACAGGTATTTTTGTTTGGTGATGATGGCGATGATATTGCTTCATCTATAATGATACCTTTGCATGGGGTTGGTTGGGGAGGCATTCTTGCTATTGGAAGTTTTGATGCCGAGCGTTTCCAGCCGGGAATGGGTATTGAATTACTTGCTAATCTTGGAGAGATACTAAGCTTTATTATAAAACCTTGGATTGAAGAACTTTAAGCATTCTCATGCACTCATCAGAGACGCAGTTAGTTAGTTCTTTTAAAGAGACACTGCATTATTTATCTAAACATACTCGCGATGCTTATCAGCGAGATCTAAATTATTTGCAGATGTATTGTGTTAAACAAGGCATTAAGAAATGGTCGGATCTTAATGGACAGAAATTAAGAGATTTTATTTCATGTCGACATCGCAAAGGTATTTCAGGACGTTCATTGCAACGGAATTTATCATCAATTAGAGCTTTTTATCGATATTTACTAAAAACAGGTGAAGTAAGTACAAATCCCGCCATAGGAATAATTACCCCAAAAACAGCGCGTAAGTTACCCAAGTTATTAGACGTCGATCAAACCTGTCAATTATTGGAAATTAAAGAGAATGATGTGTTAGCGATACGTGATAAAGCAATATTAGAATTAATTTATTCATCAGGACTACGTTTAGCAGAAATTATAAGTTTAGATATCGATGATATTGATTTTTCCGACCGAGTTCTAACTGTTACCGGGAAGGGTAAAAAAACCCGGAGTATTCCAATAGGTAAATATGCTATTCAAGCAATAGATGACTGGCTTAAAAATAGACAGGTACTTACCAGTAATAATAAAAAAGCTCTTTTTATCAGTAACAGAGGTAATCGTATTAGCCCGAGGTCTATACAACAGCGTGTTAAGAAATGGGCAATAAAACAGGGATTATCAACTCATGTATATCCTCATATGTTAAGACACTCATTTGCTAGCCATATTCTGGAATCAAGCGGTGATTTACGTGCTATACAGGAATTATTAGGGCATGCAGATATTAGTACTACTCAGATTTATACTCATCTAGATTTTCAGCATTTAGCTCAAGTTTACGATGAAACTCACCCAAGAGCACATCGTAAAAATCAAATTAAGGATAAATAGGTAAAAGTTTGTTTCTCTTAAGTCTAAATATAGGCTCATGTATAATCTTAGTTTCTGATAAATATAATAATTTAAAAAAGTAAAAAATATAGTTATTGGATAATATTCTAATTAATTTGAGACAATATGACTGAAAATACTTTACATCCATTAACAATATCTCTACACAAACAATCTAGAGTCCTCGAAATTGTTTACAATGATGGCGAGAATTTTAAATTACCATGCGAATATTTACGTGTTTTTTCACCATCTGCAGATGTAAAGGGCCATGGCCCTGGTCAGGGAGTATTACAGCTCGGTAAAGAGGATGTAAATATTAAAGAAGTTGAGCCTGTTGGAAATTATGCTGTTCGTCTTATATTCGATGATGGTCATGAAACAGGTTTATATACATGGAGTTATTTATATGAATTGGGGCAGAATCAGAAAAGTAATTGGATAGATTATCTTCATACATTAAATAAATCGGGGCATAAACGTAAGCAAGATGATTAATAACGATACAAATTTTGGTTACGAAAAAGTTTCTCCCAGAGAAAAGACGAGACGTGTTAACAAAGTATTTTCATCTGTTGCAGATGAATATAATTTGATGAACGATATTATGTCATTTGGTATTCATAAATTATGGAAGCGTTTTGCTGTGAATCTTTGTAGCATTAGGAAAGATTTTCATGTTCTTGATTTAGCTTGTGGAACCGGCGATATTACAAAACTAGTTTACGAAAAATTAGGTAAATATGGGCATGTAACGTTATGTGATATAAATGAAACCATGTTAAATCACGGTAGAGATAATTTGATTAATAAGGGGATCATTAAAAATATAGATTATATAAGAGCAAATGCAGAGAACCTGCCATTTAAGGATAATAGTTTTGATTGTGTGATCATTGCTTTTGGTCTACGGAACATTACCGATAAGAATGCCGCATTAAAATCGATATATAAAAAACTTAAGTATGGTGCACAGTTAGTAATTTTAGAATTTTCTAAAGTTACAATTCCATTTATAGATAAAATTTATCTAAAATACGCATTTAAATTCATACCTAAGCTTGGTAAGGCAGTCGCTAAAGATGAGGATAGTTATAGATATTTAATTGAATCAATACGTGTACACCCCGACCAGAAACTATTAGCGTTAATGATAGAAGAAGCAGGGTTTAAAAATATTAAGTTTCATAATCTTTCGGCCGGTATAGTCGCAGTTCATCGTGGCTATAAAATTTAATCTTGAGTAAATGATGGAATTTTGGATCAATAAATTTGAGGAATACACTAATAAGATATTAAGTCTTGATGAGCAAACGTTTTACGAATTGAATAAATACAATGGTAAGGTTATTGCTTTTGAATTTATAAATACAAAAATAAAATTATATATAACTCCTTCCGAAAATTGGTTAAATATTGATAGTAAATGCAATAAGGTTCCAGATGTATTAATAAAAAGTTCACCAACTAATTTTTTAAAAACAATACTACCCTCAAAATATGGAGTGGGAGACTTTCCCGTGGATATGCAAGTAGCGGGAGATATTGCACTCGCTCAAGATTTTCAGAAAATAATGAGAAATTCAGATATAGATCTTGAAGACCCTTTATCGAAATTAGTTGGCGACACACTCGCATACCAAATTGGTCAATTTATGCGTAAAGCAGGTAATATCACATTTAAAACAGTTGAGACATTAATGGTTGATATTAGTGAATATCTACGTTTTGAAATTGAAATACTTCCAGATGAATTATTGGTTGAGGAATTTAGTAAAGAAGTTGATCTTCTTAGAAATGATACAGAGTTAGTTTCAAAAAGAATTGATAAACTTGATATTTATTTGGCAAATAATAAATAGAATAATTAATTATGTCAAAGTTTTTACGCCTATTAGCAATACAAAGAGTATTAATTTCTCATGGTCTCGACGAGATTATTTTTGCTACACATTTATTAAGGCCTGTTCGTTTTCTTTTCTATATTCTACCTTGGAATTGGTTTAGTAAAAATAAGCAGAAAAGGGCGGTTAGAATGCGTTTGATGCTCGATGAATTAGGGCCAATCTATGTCAAGCTTGGCCAAATACTTTCAACACGTCGTGATTTAATTCCAGAAGATATTGCTGATGAGTTTACTAAATTACAAGATAATGTAGCGCCTTTTCCCGGAGAAATTGCAAGGAAAATTATTGAAGATGCATACGGGTGTAATATTAGTGATGTTTTTTTAAAATTTAACGAAGTTCCGTTGGCCTCTGCGTCAGTAGCCCAAGTTCATAGTGCAACACTTAAAGATGGACGAGATTTTATTATTAAGGTTATAAGACCAGGCATTGAAAAATTAATTCGAAAAGATCTGGATTTGTTGCAATTATTAGCAGAGAAAGCAGAGAGATATAATAAAAATGCGAAGTCATTAAAATTTACAGGGGTAGTAAAAGAATTCGAAAAAACAATATTCAATGAATTAGATTTACAAAGAGAGGCTTCAAATGCGTCTCAACTATATCGTAACTTTCGAGATGAGCGTAGATACCATGTTCCTAGAATAGATTGGGATCTGACGAGAAGGAATGTATTAGCAATTGAACGTGTTGAAGGAATATCAATTCGTGATATTAATGCTCTTAAGGTTGCGAGTATAGATTTAAAATGTTTGGCGGCATTTGTTGTCGAAATATTTTTTACACAAGTTTTTCGAGATAATTTTTTTCATGCAGACATGCATCCTGGGAATATATTTGTTGTTCCAGGAAAAGAAAAAGAATCACCTATAATTAAGGTTATTGATTTTGGAATAATGTGTTCATTAACTGAGCATGATCAGCATTATCTTGCTGATAATCTGGTGGCATTTCTAAACCGTGATTATAATAGAGTTGCTGTTTTACATATCAAATCTGGGTGGGTACCTAGTGAGACACGAACTGATGAACTGGAAGGGGCAATCAGAACAGTATGTGAACCATTGTTAGATAGACCCATCCATGAGATATCATTGGGCGAGTTACTGCAAAGACTTTTTCAGATTGCTCGTAGTTTTGATGTTGAAATTCTGCCGCAGTTAGTTCTACTACAGAAAACCATTATAAATATCGAAGGTATCGTAAGGCAACTTCACCCTCATCTCGACCTATGGGAAACAGCCCGGCCAGAAATGGAACGCTGGATGAGTGAACGAATGGGAGTTAGAGGGCTTATAAAAGGTACAATTCTAAATTTGCCAAGGGTAATTGAGCGTTTACCAGAGTTTCCTAATAGGGCTATAGATTTAATTGATAAAATATATGATGGGAAAATTGAAATGGAGAATAAATCAGAGGAAATACATAAATTGCGTGAAGAGATGAAAATATATAATCGCAAAACAATTTTATCAGTTATTGGCTCTGGTCTTATTCTTTCATCATCAATTATTTATGCTTTGAATAATACAACGCATGGAGCGATGATTTCTGTGCCTCTGGCTTCATGGGTATTGGGTTTATTTGGTCTTATTTTTATATATATTTCATGGAGAGAGAAATAGTTTTAATTTTTTCTTTTTTTTATAAGTGATTTAATCCCAATTAATTTTACGCCATATTTATCTATTTCTTTCAGAAATATCGACAATATTTCTATAGTATTGGAATGTGGATGGCCGATTGCGAGTGCCGATCCTTCCTTTTTTGCGATAGCAACTAGCTCGATAAATTTATTGGTTATATATTCTAAATCTTTTTTATTATCAAGAAATATATCTCTCGATAGAAAGGGAATTTGATTTTCTTCTGCTATTTTTTTAGCCACGCTATCAGCACTTGTTAGGCTATCGACGTATATATACTCGTTTTTTTTTATTATATTCATTAACCATTGCATGTGCCCAGGATGACGTGTTAATAAACTTCCCATATGATTATTTATGCCGATTATATTTTGAACAGCATTTATATTTATTTCCAATGTTTGTATGAATTCTCTTTGCGTCATGTTTAATGTTAGCGCTCCAGGACCAAGGAGATCATTATTTTCCAATGCCTGCATTGGTTGATGTAAAAGAATCTCTTTTCCATTTTGCGATGCAATTGATACCATTTTTTTTGTGTGAGGTGCATGAGGTAGAATCGCATAAGCTACAGGTCCAGGCAAAGATAGTGCACGCACATCTTCTTTTAGCTTATAACCAAGATCATCGATTATAATAGAGATTGAAGGTTGGGTTATTGAATTAGAGTAAACATAAGTTGAAAATAAATTTAGAAAAAAAAGAAAAAATAAATATTTACACTTAATTAGACAAGAATCTAAATCCATTATTCTACCCAGCCTTTTTTAAATGGATTGATAACCCTTTTAATAAATTTATTGCCTCGTAGAGTTGGTAATCATTTTCAACAAGCGAAGAGTTGCTTTCAGATTTTTTATCTACATCTATATTATTTTCAGTAATTTCATTATCCAGATGCCCGCTCAAATCTGCTTCTTTTATTAATCCATTGTTCATATTGTTACTATTTGTAACATTGAATTGTATGTTTTTCACAATCATATCGGGCTCAATACCTGATGCCTGTATAGATCGACCTGACGGAGTATAATAACGAGCAGTTGTTAATTTTAATGCTGTTTCATCGCTCATTGGGAGTATAGTTTGCACAGATCCTTTACCAAATGTACGTTCTCCCATAATAATTGCTCTTTTATGATCCTGTAAAGCACCAGCAACAATTTCGGATGCGGAAGCTGAACCACCATTGACGAGAACTACAATTGGAATATTTTTGAACACTTCAGTTGGTTTAGCAGTGAATTTAAGTTTCGAATCCTTTATACGACCTTCTGTATAAACAATTAATCCATTGCTAAGAAATAAATCAGAAACACCAACCGCGGCATTAAGTAAACCTCCTGGATTATTTCTTAGATCTAAAACCAATCCTTTTAAGTTATCAGTATTCTCATTTTTTAATTTTTTAAGAGATTTTCGCATATTATCTACTGTGTGAGTCTGAAAATTAGAAATGCGAATATATATGAAACCAGGTTCAATTGTTTCAGCTTTAATATTTTTTACTGTAATGACATCTCTTACTACTGGCAAATTAAATGGTTTTTCTTCTCCTTCTCTAAGTATTGTAAGTACAATTTCACTTCCTGGCTTACCCCGCATAATTTTTACTGCTTCCATGAGTGATATACCTTTAACAGACTTACCATCTAATTTAATAATTAAATCTCCCGCTTTAACTCCCGCTCGTTGCGCAGGAGTATCATCAATAGGGGATATAACTTTGACGAAACCGTCTTCATAACCAACTTCAATACCAAGGCCACCAAATTTCCCGGAGGTCCCCTCTTGTAATTCTCTATAGGCTTCTTTATCTAAATAAGCAGAATGAGGATCTAGCCCCTGAAGCATTCCCCGTATAGCATTTTCAAGAAGTTTTTTGTCATTTATACTTTCAACATAGTCATCTTTAATTTTCGAGAATATCTCAGTGAATGTTCGAATTTCATTCAAGGGCAGCATATCAACGTCTTTTTCTTCTTCAGGATTTGCCACAGTGAGATTACTAGTAATAAATACAAGCAATATCGTAAATAGTAATTTTTTGAATATAGACATTATTCAACTCCATTAAAATAGTTATTAATGAATTATTTTGACTTTTTATTATTAAGAAACGTTCTATTTAAATTTATTTTTTTATTAAATATATCTGTGTTTAGGTATATAACGACAGGTTATATTAAATCTATTTCTTACACCAGTGTGACGGATTTAAAGTTTTCTTACCTTTTCTAATCTCAAAATAAAGAGCCGCATTATTTTGGCCTCCACTATCACCTACAGCAGCAATCTTTTCTCCAGTTTTAACAAAATTACCGGTACTTTTAAATAATTTTTGATTATGCCCGTATAAACTTAGATAACCATTCTCATGCTCAATAATTACTAACAAACCAAAATTACGAAACCAATCTGCAAATACAATTTTCCCTTCGCTAACGGCATTCACATCTGAACCAGCTTTTGCGCCAATTAGAACTCCTTGCCACTTTAGATTAGTCGTTTTTTTTTGCTCACCAAACTTTTTTAACAATTTTCCCTTTATGGGCCAGATTAATTTCCCTTTTTTCGAATCAAAAGTAAATTTCTTATTAACAGTATTTATTTTTTTTGGCTTACGGACGTTCAGCTCATTTAGAAGTTTTTCTAGCTCACGTTCATTTTCTTTAAGGAGTAAAAGCTTAACTCCTTGCTTCTCTATATGTTTTTTTATGTCAAATATAAAATTAAGTCTATTCTCTCTATAATCATTAAAATTATTTAATTTATATTTATAGTTATTTTTCTGTAGTTCAAGTTTTGATGTTTGCTCAACAATAACCAATTGAATTTTATTTATATTTTTTAAGGCATCCTTTAATTTTTTTATACGTTCAGAACGGGCATGATTATCATAATCGTAGTAAGCAATTGCACGCCCTACTTGAGATATATTTTGTTGATTGAGTAACAGTTTAATATAGTCGTATTGACCTATTTGATAAATAGTCTTAACTTGCGAGATTAATATTTTTTTTTCCTTACTAAGTATTCTTTGGTGATTTTCTTTTTCAATTTTTAATTTTTTAAGGGCACTATTTTTTTTTGAGATATCATTTTTAATATTTTCAAGTTGATTGGATATTTCAAATGTCATTAACTCATTTTTATGCAATTCTATTTTTAATGTATCAACTTTACTTTTGGCTTTTTTTATTTTTGTACTTACATCGTTCATACGAATCTGAATATTTTTAAGTTTTAATTTTTCTTCATGATTTGATTCATTCGCAGTTGATGTGGAAGAAAAAATTAATAAAAAAAATATAATATAATATTCAGTAATGATAATTCTCGAAAAAGGAAACATAAAAATCATTTTCCAATAACAGTAGCCTTATCATCTTCCATTAGTTTTATAAGTGATTTACCAGTCATTTCTTTAGGTTGAGGAATATTCATTATCTCAAGAAGTGTTGGAGAAACATCTGACAAGGACCCTACGCTTGGAAGACACTTTGCTGGTCTACCAATGTAAATTAAGGGGACTAGATTGCTTGTATGCGCGGTGTGTGGCTGCGATTTAATTTTTTCTGTTGTGTACGATTTTATTTGTTCTGCATTACCATGATCTGCAGTTATAAGAATTTCACCCCCCACTTTTTGCGCAGATTCAATAATTTCCCCCAGACATTTATCAATTGTTTCTATTGCTGAGATCGTCGCTTTAAAATTACCTGTGTGACCAACCATATCAGCATTAGCAAAATTACATATTATGGAATCATATTTACGACTTTTAATCGAATCTATTAAATGATCTGTTATTTTTTCTGCGCTCATCTCAGGCGCGAGATCATAAGTGCGTACATGTGGTGATGGAACCAATATGCGATCTTCGCCTTCGAATGCGCTTTCATCTCCACCATTAAAAAAGAAAGTTACGTGCGCATATTTTTCAGTTTCAGCAATACGTAATTGTTTTAATCCAAAACTAGAAATATATTTTCCGAAAACATTTGGTAAAGAGACAGGAGGGAAAGCAACTGGAAATTCATACTCAGCTTTATAAGATGTCAAACTAATAAAGGTCGATAGTTTGGGCATTCTTTCACGTTCAAATGCTTTAAATGTCGATTTAGTAAATGCACGCGCCAACTGTCTAGCACGATCTGCTCGATAATTCGCAAAAATAATCACATCATCATCTTCGACAATAATTGGAGACTCCCCAGGTTTGGTTATTGCAGTTGGGGATATAAACTCATCTGATTCATTTCTAGCGTAAGCCATGTCAATAGCAATGAACGGGTCACTTGATCTATAGTTTGCTTTTCCTTGACTAATCAAGTCATAAGCAAGTTTCGTTCTGCCCCAGTGTTTATTCCTGTCCATTGCGTAATAACGACCAATCAGAGAAACAATTTGACCTATGTTCAATTCTTTAATTTTTAGCTGTGCTTTGTGTATTGATTCTACAGCACATTTTGGGGATGTATCTCGGCCATCAAGAAATATATGAAGGTACAATTTTTTAACTTCACATTTATTAGCTAGTTCCATTAGCGTAAAAATATGATCTTCATGGCTATGCACTCCCCCCGCAGAAAGCAAGCCAAGTAAGTGAACAGCTTTGTTATTCCTTGACGCGCGATTGAATGCAGTATTCAGAGTTTTATTGTCGTCGAATGTTCCATCCTTTATAGCGCGTGTAATGCGTGTAAATTCCTGGTCAACGACACGCCCCGCGCCAATATTCATATGACCCACCTCAGAGTTGCCCATTTGAGAGGCAGGTAACCCAACATCAAGACCTGACGCGTTTATAAGTGTATGAGGGTACTCGTCCCAGATTCGGTCCCAAACCGGTTTATTTGCAGAATATATCGCATTGTAGTCAGTATTATCGGTATGACCCCAGCCATCAAGAATTATTAAAATAGTAGGTTTATGAACTAATTGCATCGTAAATATTGACTATCATTGATAGAAATGATGAAAAAATTGAATTATTCAAAGTTTTTTGCAATTTTAATCTGCAAATAAATATAAAATTGAGGTCGTCGGTTAATTTAAGTCAATATCCTGTTAGACTTTAAGTTTCAAAGACTTTATACGAATATTAACATGAAATTATTGAATACAACACGTTAAATCAGGCAGCTATTTACCGTATTTCAATGGTTTTTTCATCACTAGATATAACGTATTATTTGTCTCTGTTTAAACTAACAATAAGAGAATAACTAAATGGAAAAGTTCCCCATATTCGTTCTACATCACCCCTATCTATTTTCATTACTTTTTGTAATTTTGACATTATTAATATGGAATATATTTGGCGGTATTGTTGGCGGTGTTAAGATATTGACCACAGATGAAGCTACACAACTTATTAATCATGAAAACGCAGAAGTAGTTGATATTCGCAGTCAAAAAGAATTTGAAAATGGACACATTATTAATGCCAAAAATATCAGTTCGCAAGAATTACCTGAGAAATTTAATAAGTTAAGAAAAGATAGTGGTAAAGGAATTATTTTTTATTGTACTAATGGAAGTCTTTCATTGAAAGAAGCGCAAAAACTAATGAGACAGGGCGAAGAAATGATCTATTGTTTAAAAGGAGGTGTTACATCATGGCAGAATGCCAATTTACCTTTAACCAAAGGTCTCAAAAGTAATTCATAATTTTTTAAATTATATTATATTTTAAATAAGGCAAGTATTTATGGCTAAAAAAAAGGACAAAATTGAAGAAGAAAAAGACACGCAATTCTCAATTCAAAAGATTTATATAAAAGATATATCTTTTGAGACACCAAATTCACCTGATACATTTAAGATGGAGTGGAAGCCGGTTGTAGACATGCATATAACGAATGAAGCTACTCCATTAAGTGAGGAACTTTTTGATGTAGTATTATCGGTTACTATAACAGTAAAAATAGACGATAAAATAGTATACTTAGTTGAGATCAATCAAGCTGGTATTTTCTTAATAAAAAATATACCAGAGGATGTACTCGGCCGTATGCTAGCAACATCTTGTGCAAATATTTTATTTCCATTTGCTCGTGAGGCAATTTCAGATATCGTTACAAGAGGAGGATTTCCTCAGCTGTTAGTTTCTCCAGTAAATTTTGATGCATTGTATGAACAACAAAAAAAACAAGCCACAGAGCAGGCAAAGCAAAATACAACTCATTAAATAGGAATAAAAAATGACGTCACAACCAGTATTAGTGCAAGGCGCTGGGTCCTGGGGGACAGCATTAGCTTTAGTTTTAGCACGTAATCATCACCAAGTTTATCTTTGGGATATTAACCTCGAGATGATAAGGGAAATAAAATTAGTTCGATATAACAGAAAATATTTGCCTGAAATTAAGATACCCAAAAATGTTTTTCCAATTGAAGAGGTTGAAGAAGTTCCAGCCGAAATAAAGAAAATAATTAGTGCAGTGCCCTGTCATGCGCTTCGAAGTAGTTTAAATTTTTTAAAGCCATTATCTATAGGTAGTATATGTATAGCTTGTAAGGGATTTGAGCCAGACACACAAAAACTAAATCATAAAGTTATTGAGGAAGAAATTAATAATTGCTCCATTGCAGTCCTTTCTGGACCATCTTTTGCTAAAGAAGTAGCATCAGGGTTGCCAACAGCGATAACTATAGCATCAAAAGATATCAAAATTGCGCAAGATTTTTCAAGCCTTTTCCATTCAGATATTTTTAGAACTTATGTGCATTCTGATTATATTGGTGTTCAAATTGCTGGCGCCGTAAAAAACGTGATGGCTATTGCAGCAGGTATTTCAGATGGATTAGGTTTTGGTAGTAATGCCAGATCTGCACTGATTACGCGCGGACTAGCAGAAATAATTCGATTAGGTATATCGATAGGGGCTAAACAAGAAACCTTTTTGGGACTAGCAGGTCTTGGTGATTTAATTTTAACTTGCACGGATAATCAATCTCGCAACCGTCGACTTGGATTACTGTTAGCTGATGGATTGTCTGTTAAGCAAGCCTGCGAAAAAATTAATCAGGAAATTGAGGGTTTGAATACTGCAAAAGAAGTTGGGGTGTTGGCAAAAAAAAATAAAATAGAAATGCCAATAACCGAACAAGTCATCAATGTTTTAGAATCTAAATGCTCAGCAAAAGATGCAGTGCAAAATCTATTAAATCGAGAACAGAAAATTGAGACTTAATTTATCTAATATTTTTTATTATCATACTTGAAATTTATTTGTCTCCAAGCTTCATAGATAATAATACTAGTCGCATTTGATAGATTTAAACTTCTGTTATTTTTTAGCATAGGAATTTTTAAAATTTTTTCAATTTCAAATTTATCCAATATTTTTTTCGGAAGTCCTCTGGTTTCAGGACCAAATATGAAACTATCATTCTTAAAGAAATTGCAATTCGAATAATATTTTTTCCCTTTGGTTGATATAGCATAAAGGGATTTGAAACCATTTTTATCAATATAGTCTTCAAAATCATTATAATGATAAACAATTGACCAATCTATATAATCCAATCCTGCACGCCGAAGTTCTTTCGCATTCGTTTCAAAACCAAGCGGGTGTATTAAGTGAAGTTTTGCTCCTGTATTAGCGCAAAGACGTATAATATTTCCAGTATTTGGTGGAATTTCTGGCTCAAATAGAACAACATTAAACATAGGCTAATTTTATATCCCAAAAAATAATATCCAATATGACAAAAATGTCTCTAAATGTGAAACAGAAGAAAAAACTTAATATTGAATTTTGTGGTTTACAATTTAATACCCCGCTAGTTTTATTGTCGGGTTGTGTTGGTTTTGGCGAAGAATATACACGCATTAACGGATTTTCTAATACTGATGTTGGCGCAATATGTTTGAAGGGAACTACTCTTGAGCCTCGTTTAGGTAATTCTCCTCATAGAATCGCTGAAACTTATTGGGGCATGTTAAACGCAATAGGTTTACAAAACCCTGGCTCAAAAGTAGTCGTTGATGAATATTTACCACATCTTGATTTTGAAGAGACGTGTTTTATAGCAAATTTATCAGGTTCAACTATCGAAGAATATGGGGAAATAACACGAATATTCGATGATTCTCCAATAAATGCTATGGAAATTAATATTTCCTGCCCAAATGTTAAAAAAGGCGGAGTAGAATTCGGGAATGACCCTGCTATGTCCGCAAAAGTTGTTGAAGCTTGTCGAAGAGCGACAAAAAAACCCTTAATAACAAAATTATCTCCTAACCAAACCGATATTGCAGAAAATGCGAAATGTTGTATAGATTCTGGTACTGATGGTTTTTCCGTTATAAATACGATGACTGGAATGGCAATTGATATAGAAAAGCGTGAACCCATTATTGGTAATAATCAAGGAGGATTATCAGGGCCTGCAATTAAACCAATTGCTTTATTAAAAGTACATCAGGTTTATGAGGTGGCAAAACAACACAATATACCAATAATAGGACAAGGAGGGATTACTACAATAGAAGACGCAATCGAATTTATTATCGCTGGATCGACGGCTATTGGTATTGGCACAGCATTATTTTATGAGCCATTAGTTTGTTCAAAATTAAACGAGGGAATTATAAAGTATTTAGATAAATATAATATTAGTTGCGTTTCTGATCTAATCGGAACATTACAATTACATGATTAATTTCTTATAAATTTTCAAGTTATATTTTTTGTGAAATAATCATTGCCTGATTCCTAAATCCTCTACTTAAGTCTCCAGTCATACCTTCTTCTTTGTAAAAGATTAACTTCCAGTCCTCAAAAAAATCAAGCAACTCATTTTTATTTAATTGATAATTAGGATTCTCTGGCCCCAACTTTTTAATTCTATCTTGTATAAAAGTTTGATAAAAAATTAATCCATTAGGTTTTATTGCACGGCATATATGTTTTATTAATTTACGATCAAGAAATTTACTAACAACTATAATATCAAATGTGTCTGGCTCAGGAGGTTGTTGTAGTACGTCTCTAATTTCACAATTAATTATAAAATCATATTCTTTTGATCGAAGAGATAACTTTTCCAATGCTATTTTTGATATATCCCAAGCTGAAACATTTAATCCATTCATTGCAAGACATATTGCATTTGACCCGTATCCACAAGCGAGGTCAAGGGCATTACCCTTTACCGGCAAAAGATGCTGGTTAAAATAAAGAACTTCTGAAGGAGACGGAGGCCTCTTTATGTTAGAGCCGTAATATTCATCCCATTTATTTTTAATTTGATTATTCAACGTCGCCAAAAAGCTGGAGTAAATAAAACTAATAATGTAAATATTTCGAGTCGACCCAATAACATAGCAAGACAAAGAATCCATTTAGCGATTTCATTAATTTCATAATAATTTTGACTAACCTCTCCTAAACCTGGCCCAAGATTATTTATGCAAGCGGATAATGCTGAAAAAGCCGTTAGAAAGTCGATGTCTGTTGCCATTAATACTAATAACAGGATTGCAAATATGATAACGTAAACGGCTAGAAAACCCCATATTGCTTCAATAATGCGTTCTGATATTGGCTTATCTCCAATTTTTATAGTAAAGATAGCGTTTGGATGAATAAGGCGTTTTATTTCTCGTACTCCTTGCTTAAAAAGTAACAATATTCGAATAACTTTAATGCCTCCACACGTAGAACCTGCACAAGCGCCAATGAAACATGAGAAAATTAATAGCAGCGGCATAAAGCCCGGCCAATTTTGAAAGTCAGCTGTTGTAAAACCAGTTGTTGTTGCAATGGAAACAGTTTGAAAGATACTATCTCTAAATACGTCACTTAAGTTTTCATAATTACCTGCAATTGCATTATAACTAGAACATACAATACAAATGACTATTAATATTTTCAAGTATGCATGTAGTTCGGCATCATTTAAATATGGTTTTATATTTAAATTTCGGAATGAAAGAAAATGTAAAGTAAAATTTATCCCTGATACTAGCATAAAAAATATTGCAACTGACTCAATCAAGCTATTATTAAAATAACCAATACTTTGATCATGGGTCGAGAATCCGCCAATTGAAACTGTTGAAAAGCTATGCGCAATTGCATCAAAAAAGCTCATTCCTGCTAGGAAATATGAAAATGCGCAGACTATAGTTATAGTCAAGTAGACGTACCAAAGAGATTTAGCTGTCTCAGTAATTCTCGGGGTTAGTTTTGTATCTTTAACTGGCCCTGGCGTCTCAGCACGATATAGTTGCATGCCACCAATTCCTAGCATTGGCAGGATTGCAACAGCTAATACAATAATACCCATACCCCCTAGCCATTGTAACTCTTGGCGATAAAAAAGAATCGATTTTGGTAAATTATCAATTCCTATAATTATTGTAGCTCCAGTTGTTGTGAGCCCAGAAATAGATTCAAATATAGCATCAGTGATAGATAAATCAGGAACATTTGATAACAACAGGGGTATGCTTCCCGTTAGTCCTAGACCAACCCAAAATAGAACAACAACAAAGAAACCGTCACGTAATCGTAAATCGTTTTTGAAATTTTTAACTGGTAACCAAAACAGTAATCCGATAAAAAGAATAATTACAAATGCAAGTATAAATGGAGTTGCGGAACCATCTTTAGTAAATAATGATATTACCAATGGCGGTATCATAGTAAGACTAAATAATGAGAGTAAAATGCCTAATATTCGTGAGATAACTGCAAGTTGCATAGTTATTTTTCTCTTTTAATTATAAATTATTTATAAAAATGTAATATCCACCTGGAATAACGATTCAACTTTTGCAACATGTTTTTTATCTGATACGATTAGAATTACATGATCATTAGCTTCAATAATTGTTTTTTTCTTAACCATTAATACATCGTTGCCACGAACTATCGCAGCAATTGTAGTTCCCTGCGGCAACTCTATATTTTGAATTTTTTTACCAACAACTTTGGATGAAGATTCATTTCCATGCGCAATTGCCTCAATTGCTTCAGCAGCACCTCTTCTTAAAGAGTGCACAACCACAACATCTCCTTTTCTAACATGAGCAAGTAAACTACCTATAGTCGCTTGCTGTGGTGAAATAGCGATATCGATAGTGTTGCTTTGCACAAGGTCAACATAAGCTGCACGATTAATTAGCGCCATTACTTTTCTAGCACCAAGTCGTTTTGCGAGCATTGAGGAAATAATATTTACTTCATCGGCATTTGTTAAAGCACAAAATACATCGGAACCATCTATATTTTCTTCATTTAGTAATTCTTCATCTGTGGCATCTCCATGTAAGACAATGGTATTTTTTAGTTTTTCTGCTGCATGAGTAGCTTTTTTTTGGTCCAATTCTAATAATTTTATTTTATATTCATTTTCTAATGATTCTGCTAATCGTAAACCAATATTTCCACCTCCTGATATCATAATATTTTTAAGAGGTTTGTCTTTAATCCGGATATGTTGTAATAATTTATTCATTGATTTTTGTGAACTAATAAAAAATATTTCATCGTCAGCTTTTATTATAGTATCGCCATTTGGAATTATGGGTTTCCCACTGCTGTAAATAATAGCTATTTTGTATTCTATATCTTTAAGTTTGTTTTTTAAGTCACGCAAAGAATTTCCTTCTAATACACCACTATAGGAGGCTCGAATAACAACCATTTGTACTTTTCCATCAGCAAAATCGAGAACTTGAAGCGCACCGGGGTGCTTGATTAATTGTTGTATCTGTTCAGTTACTAATCTATCTGGACTAATAAGAACATCAACTGGTAGGGCTTCTTGAGCAAATAAAGGACTATTTTTGAGATATTCTATTTCTCGAATACGTGCAATTTTAGTTGGGGTATGAAATAACGTATAAGCAACTTGACAGGCAATCATATTGACTTCATCGCAATTTGTAACAGCCAGTATCATTTCAGCATCTTTTGCGCCGGCTTTTTCCAGTACCGAGGGATGAGATGCGATCCCGGTAATCGTTCTTAAATCATAACGCTCACTAATTACTTGTAGCGCAGAAGGATTAATATCAACTAAAGTTATATCATTATCTTCGCTAACAAGATTAGCAGCTACCGATAAACCTACTTGACCTGCTCCGAGGATTATAATTTTCATTTTAAATTAATTCCCAGTGTTTTAAGTTTTCTATAAAGGTGTGTTCGTTCAATACCAATCTGATTTGCTAATTTACTAACATTACCATTTGCTTTTTCTAACTGATATATGAGATATGCCTTTTCAAATTCCTCTCTTGCATCACGTAACGGCAGATCTAAATTAAAGACTTCCGTATTATATTCTTTTTGTGGAATTTTTATTTTTCCTAGATAAGATTCAATTTCGTCTATATTAATAATTTCTTCTGTTCCTAAAATCAATAAACGCTGAACAAGATTTTTTAATTCACTTTCGTTACCAGGCCATTTATAACTTCGTAAACGATTTTGAGCAGAAACACTAAACTTTCTATATGGTAAAGATTCTATTTGTATGAATTGATTAACGTAGTATTCAAGCAATTCAGGAATATCTTCATAATGTTCATGTAATGATGGAATATTTATTGGTAACACATTCAACAAATAATATAACTCATCTATGAATTGTCCTTTTTTAATCATTGATTCAGCATCATAACGTGTTGCAGCAATAATTCTTAAATCTAGATTTACACGTTCAGAACTTCCAGTACGTATATATTGTTTTGTTTTTAATACATCAAGAAGGCGTGATTGAAGTGTTATACTTAGGTCTCCAATATCATTAATATACAATACTCCTTCCATTGCATTGTCCAGATAACCCTCTTGTATTTGATTATTCGCCATAAAACCAAATAATTCGTTTTGGAAATTTTCTTCATTTAGTGTTGAAACATTTACAGTAACGAACGGCTTATCAGAACGCGAACTAAGTGAGTGCAGATATCTAGCGAGCATTTCTTTATTTGTTCCAGATTCTCCTCTCATTAAAATATATGCATCATGCTCTGCAATTCTTAACAATTGAGATTTTAATTCATGAATTAGTTTGCTTTTGCCAATGGGTTCAAGCTTTGAAAATGTGATTTGATTTAGTTTTAAGTTTTCACTTTTTAGTGAAGAGGTTTCTAACGCATGTTTAATTGTAAGTAATAATTTGGCAGTGGAAAGTGGTTTTTCTATAAAATCATAGGCACCACTACGCGTTGCTTCTACAGCTGTCTCGACATTTCCATGCCCAGACATCATTATAATAGGAATTTCATGACCGAATGTATTTTTCCACTCCTTTAGTAAAGTAATACCATCAATATCCGGCATCCAGATATCAAGTAAAATTAAATCAGGCTTAGTCTTTTCAATTAGTTGCCGAGCTATTACCCCATTCTCAGCTACATTTACTTCGAACCCCTCATCCTCAAGAATTTCTTGAACGAGATTACGTATATCAGGCTCGTCATCAACAATAAGAATGCGTCGTTTACTCATTTGAATTTAATTTTTTATATTTTATTAAATAAATTAATTTACCGGCAACCTTATTACAGCACATGCTCCATCTTCTTCTTTATTGTTTTCGAGCCAAAAAGTGCCCGAATGTTCATCAATAATTTTCTTCACTATAGCTAGTCCTAATCCAGTTCCTTTCTCTTTAGTTGTTATATAGGGTTCAAGTAAGTTATTTTCAACTAGCGGATCAATCCCAGGACCGCTATCAATTACACGTATTTCAATTATTTCATTATCCTCAATATTTACTGTTTTAGCACTTATTTTCAGTAAATTATGAGCGCCTATTGAGTTTGCATCAACTGCATTTGCTAAGACATTATTTAACACCCGTCTTAATTTTTTCTCATCACCATGAATTTTTGGAAGATTTGTTTTTATATCCATTTTAATTTTATTTCCGTAATTCATATTGCTGAATAAATCAACACCTTCCTGCAGTAAGTTTATAATCTCTATCTCTTCTTCTTTAAATTCTGCTGGTCGAGCATAGTCAGAAAAATCATTTACCATATCTTTCATTGTTTCAACTTGTTGTATGATTGTATTTGTCATTCTATCTAACGTTTCAACATTATTTGTATCTAAACTTGAAAGATATTTACTCCTTAATCGTTCAGCAGCTAGTTGAATTGGTGTAAGGGGATTTTTAATTTCATGAGCTAAGCGGCGAGCTACTTCACTCCAAGCGGCATCTCGTTGCCCTTGAATTAAAGCAGTAATTTCATCAAAGACTACTATATGTTTAATTTTCGAATTATCAGAACTCGTCAGTACCGTACCATTGATCAATAAAATCTGATTACCCATTTTTTTAGACAAAATAATTTGTTCACGCCAATCATTAGTTTTTTCATTAATATTATTTGAAATACATTCAAAAAAGTTTTTTAATTTTGAAAAATTATTTATTAGATCATTAATATTTTTTTGATTAAGGATAGTTACTTCTATTTGTAATATTTGAGCTGCACTAATATTTGACTTTTCAATTTTTCCATCTTTATTGAAGACAATAACTCCAGATGAGAGTCTAGATAGAATTGTTTCAAGATAAATTTGTTGCGACTCTGATTCTTTCTGACTATTTTTAGCAGTGTCTCTTGCTTGGGATATTTTATCGGTCATATCATTGAATGATGCTACAAGAAATCCCAATTCGTCATTACTAGGTACAGGCAATTTTGTATTATAATTACCTTTTGCGATAGCACGTGTTCCTTGAGCTAAATCCTTGATTGGCGCTGCTAATGTTCGAGCTGAATAAAATGCTGCCCAGACCGCACTAAATACACTGAATAGTAAAACCAAAGTTAGTATTATTATAAAACTAAATTTTAGCTGTTCTCGGAGATACGATAATTCTTTATATTCAATAAAAGAAGTTTGCACATTCGCAGAAAGCCGATTCATTCTTTCTGACATTGGAAATAATGCTTGTATAATTTTTTCTGTGTTTCCAATCCCAATCATTGGGACGTTGACAACGGCTCTAATCACAAGACCTTTATTTTTAACTAAGTCAATCCCAATGTAACTATTATTTTGTATTAATTGAAGTAATATTGTTTCTTCTAGCGTATCAGGAACAAGACTTTTCGTATCTTCAGAACTCGAAACAACAATTGCCCCTTTTCTAGTTAGTAAAGTTAATTCATCGGCATTAATGCGATCTCTAATTAGATCAATACGAGATGGTAGTTCGACATCATTAGCGTCACTTAATTCTTCTGCAATTTTTTCTGTAGTTTTCAGAAGTTCACGCATTCTAACATCCAAAGCTAGACGACTTAATTCAAGTGAATCGTCGAGAGCCTGCTCAATCCTTAAATCAAACCAACTATCGATTCCACGATGTAAAAAGTCTAAAGAAAAATAATAAACTATTAATACTGGCGTTACCGAGAGTAAAGAAAATAGAATAACAATTCTAATTGTCATTCGAGACCCGATTACCCGGTTTTTTAATTGACGTATAAGACGTTTTAAGTTGAGAATAATTAATATACTTAGACTAATTAATCCTAAAGCATTGAATAAAAGCAGGCCTAAATAGAAACGATCAAACAACTCTGAATTTTGTAGGCTTTTACTCATCATCAAAAGCGATGAAAGCATAAAAATAAATAAGCATAAGCCTATAAATGTTATTAATTTCTCACCCTTTTTCATTTTTATATTTCCCACTTATACCATTGACTCGAAATATTCCAATCTGATGAAAAATATGCACGAGGTCTTAGAGGACTTGGTAATGAGTCTATATCAAGATACAGACGAATTCTCGCTAAGTAGTTTATATTTTTCTGTAATTTACTTTGTTTGAATAATTTCATCTTAGATATTTTACTAATTGCATTTATAGCGGCATCAAGATTCTTATAATAATTTACTATTCCAGTATTCATATTAGTTATTAAGAAGTTTTCGGTTAATGGTTTATGCTCAAGTTTATGTATTATTTTTTTCTCAAATATGATTTTATTCCAAAACCATTTTTGTTTTATAAGTAATTGGAAATCTGTATGTATTTCGAATGAAATTCCTTGTCGTAGCGCTTTATATGCTTCTTTTGATAAATAAAATTCGGAGGATGAATCTAAGTAAAAGATATCATTATCAATATAAGTACTTGCTGAGTTTATATTCACACTCTCGGCATGAATTAATCTATTTGTAAATATTATTAATATAATAATACAAATTAAACCTACTTTTTTTATTCTAATTAACATTTAATATTTTTTTTAAGACACGCATAGAAGAAACCATCCATATTATCTTGTCCAGATAAAATTTGTCTGCCATAACCAGTATCAAAACCCCATTTTGTTATAATTGGTTTAAGGTTGCATTCAGAATGCTTCTTTATAAATTTTTTTATTAAATTGCTATTTTCTTGATTAAGAACAGAGCAAGTTGCATATACAAGTAAGCCATTATTTTTAAGTGTACTCCAGAGTGTTGCCAGAAGTTTCATTTGTAATTTATTAATTGCGGTTATTTCATCCATTGTTCTTAATAGTTTTATATCTGGATGTCTACGTATTACTCCAGTTGCAGAACAAGGCGCATCAAATAAAATTCGATCAAATTTTTTTCCATTCCACCAGGCATCAATATTTACTATATTCTCTACTTTTATATTTGCGTGTAATTTAAGCCTATCTAAAGTACCGTGAAGTTTCTCAGCACGAATTTTATCTTTTTCTATAGCTGTTAGAGTCTTTATTTTTGGCTCTGATTCAAGAATATGTGCGCTTTTCCCTCCTGGAGCAGCACAAGCATCAAGAACATTATGGTTAGGTTTCAAATCAAGTAGTTCAACTGCAAGTTGAGCAGCAAGATCTTGAATAGAAATATCGCCTTGAGCAAACCCTGGTAATTTTTCTATGTTTGTAGGTTCTTCAAGTAAAATACCATTAGATGAGTAGTTCGTTTTCCCCCCGGTAATACCTACTTTTTTTAGTTTAATTAAGTATTCTTCTCTATTATTTTGGAGTTGATTAACTCGAAGAAACATTGGCGGACGCTCATTATTTGCGATTAATATATTATTCCAGTCATTAGGCCAATCCTCTTTAATTTTCTCTATTAACCATTCAGGGTGCGCCAGCTTTATTAATTCATTTTTGCTAATTTTAGAGTTTAGGTTTTTTGTTTCCCTAAGATATTTTCTCAATATTGCATTGATTAAACCTTTTGCCCATCCCATGTTTATTTTTACACATATTTCAACAGTTTCTGACACAACAGCATGACTAGGGATTCTCATATACATTAATTGATAAAGACCTATTATTATTAAATATTTGAGGAGCCGATCTTTCTTTTTTATACGCTTTTCAATTAATTGATTAAGAATATATTCAAGCTGTATATACCAACGTAACGTCCCATAAAGCATCTCCTGAATCAGGGCTTTATCCTTCCTGATTTTTTTTAAAATTTCATTATTATTAATTGCTATTTTTAGTGGTATATTTTTTTCTAAAACTTCTTCAATTATTTGAAGAGCAATTAAGCGGGGAGATATAACAGGTTTTGGTTTATTATTTATCAAGTTTATTGCTTATAAAATCAGCATGACCATTTAGAAAATCTTTTGCTAAAATTATTTTTTTCCCAGGCAATTGTAATTTAGTTATTGAAAGCAGATCTTGACTAGTTACTACATCCAGTGTCGATTTTTCACTTAGTATAGTTCCCGGCTTGAACTTATTAGTAGCAGGTTTTATTTTTGCTTCCCATACTCTCATAGTAATACCTTTGAGTGTTGTATGCGCTATAGGACTCGGGTTATAAGCACGAATCTTTCTCTCTAATTCTTTTGCTGGCCTGTTCCAGTCTAATTTCGCATCTTGTTTACTGATTTTTTTTGCATAGGTAGCTTTTGAATCATCCTGTTTTATCGCATTTATTTTTCTCGATGCAATTTTTTCAAGAGCATCGTGAATATTTGCTGCACTAATATCCGCTAATCTAGCGTGTAAACTACCACTTGTATCTTGATTACTTATTGGGCAAACAATTTGTTTTAAAATTGGCCCTGTATCTAGATTTTTGTCCATTTGTGTAATTGTTATGCCAGTTTTTTTATCGCCCGCCTCAATAGCTCGTTGAATCGGAGCAGCACCACGCCAATGTGGTAGTAATGAAGTGTGTATGTTTATACAACCAAATTTTGGTTTCGCTAAAGCTTTTGGTGTGAGCAATAAGCCATAAGCAACAACCAATAATAAATCGTAATTTTCTAAATAATAGGATTCAAGGTCTCGAGAATTTTCTGGCTGGAAAGTCTGAATATTATTTTCAATCGCACATATTTTTACTTCACTTTGTTTAATTTTATGACCTCTCCCCGCGGGCCGATCGGGTTTGGTAAAAACAATCCCAATATTATGTTGGTTAGTATCAATAAGAGATTTTAGAACTATTCGAGCAAGTTCAGGAGTTCCAGCAAACGCTAGCTTTAATTTGGCATGGTTCACAATATTTTATTAAGAGACTTACCTTTTTTAAGCAATCGTTTTGAGCTTTCGGAATGGTGCTTTTCTATTCTTTGTTTACGTATTTTTTTCTTGAGGCGATTACGTTTGAGCGGAGATAGATAATCGATGAATAATTTGCCATTTAAATGGTCGATTTCATGTTGTATACAAATTGCTAATAGACCATCAACAATTTTTGTAATAACCTGATTTTCAAGTGTTCTGTAACTGAACTCAATGTTTTTTGCACGTTCAACAATATCAAAATAATCAGGAACAGATAGACAGCCTTCCTGCGTTGTTTCTTTTCCTTCTAATTTTGATATTTCAGGATTAATTAAAATTATTGGCTTATTTCTGCTTTCGGATAGGTCAATTACGACAATTCTTTTTTGTATGTTGACTTGAGTCGCGGCTAAGCCAATACCACCCTCTATGTACATTGTTTCGAGCATATTTTCCGCGATATTATTTATTTTTGAGGTAATTTCTTTCACTGGAGAGGCTTTCAAACGAAGTCTTTCGTCTGGAAAATGCAAAACTTTAAGTATTGTCATGACAATTTCTACCCTAAAATCTTTATAACTAACTGATAGTATACAGGAAAATCATTTTTCTTCGATTAGAGACTCAAACAAAATATTTATCTTGCTGACATTTTACTCAGCTTTTTGATAATCTACATCTGATAGATTACGTAAGGTAATAGACATGCTTAATAAGATTCTAATTTCATTCGTAATTTTGTTACTATTTTTTAGTGCAAATGCAGACGAATTAAAGCTCAACCCTGAGCATCCGGGAGAATATACGGTTGTTAAGGGGGATACGCTTTGGGATATATCAGCGCGCTTTTTAAAGCAACCATGGCGCTGGCTGGAAATTTGGGGAGTGAATCCACAGATAAAAAACCCACATTTAATTTATCCTGGAGATGTAGTTTCTCTCAGTTTTAAAGATGGTAAACCAGTTTTAAATCTTGAGCGAGCTGGGCAAGTAACAGTTGGAAGAAACGTAAAACTTTCTCCTACCATACGTAGTTCTGAGAATATTGACGCTATACCTGCTATTCCCGTTGACGCAATTCAACAATTTTTAATGTGGCCAATAATTCTTGAAGAAGACGAAATGGATGATTGGCCTTATGTTGTCTCAAGCTATGATGGTCATCTAATAGCTGCGGAGAATAATATAATTTACATTCGAGGTCTGCCAGAAGATTCAGGCACAAAAGAATATTCCATATATCGTAAAGGACAGGCTTATAAAAATGTAAAAAAAGATAAGGATGAAGAAGATGAAGTGCTTGGGTACGAAGCAATATACATAGGTCAGGCAGTCATGCAAAGAAAAGGCGACCCCGCTTCGGCTGTAGTAACTTCAGTTGATCGTGAGGTGTTAGTAGGGGACCGATTAGTCCCTAATACTGACGGAGATTTGAGTATAGAGTTTCTTCCAGGTCCGACTAAAACTAAAGTTGAAGGTAGTATTCTATCTGTTTTGACTGGTATATCGCAGTTAGGCGGTGTAGCACAGATAGGTCAATATCAAGTTGTGGTTCTTAACATTGGCGAAAATAATGGAATTGAGCCAGGCAATGTGCTTGGAATATTTCAAAATAATTTTAAGGTAAAAGATTCAATAGGGATAAACAAACCAGAAGCTCTAGAAAAGGAAGACGCAAAGAGAATAAAATTTGAACGCGAAGATGCTAATCTTTTTGATCGGGAACTAAGCAAATTGGTAAATACGATTAGAGGGGCAATTATAAAGTTTGATAAAAAGTTTCCTACATTCGCTAACAGAAAAGTCAGTTCGGAAGCTATTACACTACCTGAAGAGCACGTTGGTGTTATGATGGTTTTTAGAACTTTTAAGAAGATTAGTTATGCTTTAGTTATGGAAACTAGTGGCCCAGTACATATTTTTGATGCAGTAAAGAGTTTGTAAATATTATTAGCGTTTAATATATACTTCAATATGGCTAACGTATGGCATTAATTTTATTTTAATCATTGAGACAGACTTCTTATGAAAGAATCAGTTTTAGATGTGCTCATATACTTATTCGATCATTACGTTGAGCAGGAGCTTGAGATAATACCGAATCAAAAAGATTTAAAGAGTCAGTTAAATCAAGCTGGCTTTGCTGATATGCAAATTGATAAAGCAATTAATTGGCTAGAAGGTCTTGCTGTAAAAAAAGATGAGTTTGATGTTGGTATTGTTCATTCAAGATCGACACGAGTATTTAGCAGTATTGAAAATGAAAAGCTTGATGTTGAGTGTAAAGGTTTTTTGATTTTTCTTGAACAATCTGGAGTGCTTGATTCTGAAGATCGGGAGCTCGTTATTGACAGAGTAATGGCTCTTGAAACTGAAACTATAGAATTGCAACAGCTTAAATGGGTTGTTCTAATGGTTTTATTTAACAGGCCCGGCAAAGAAGCAGCTTTCGCCTGGATGGAAGATATTATCTTAGACGAGGTTAGCGCTGTAGTTCATTAGGCGAATTAAAATACGATTGATATTTATTTTTAAATTAATGTTGTTTAACTATTTATGACTAGTTCTTTAGTAGTTGTCGAATCTCCTTCAAAATCTAAAACACTTGAAAGTTACCTAGGTAAAGATTTCAAAGTTTTAGCATCCTATGGCCATGTTCGAGATCTTTTACCTAAAAAAGGCGCGGTTGATCCCGATAATAATTTTGCAATGATTTATGAGGCAATCGAAAGAAATGAGAAAGCTGTTAATGCAATTCAAAAAGCATTAAAAAAAGTTGACATACTCTATCTTGCAACTGACCCTGATAGAGAAGGTGAGGCAATTTCGTGGCATTTATATGAATTGTTAAAAGAAAAAGGCTGCCTCAAAGACAAAGAAGTTCATCGAGTTGCATTTTATGAAGTAACAAAAAGCGCAGTACAAAATGCAATAAAAAATCCCAGAGAGTTATCATCAAATTTAATTGATGCTCAGCAAGCACGACGCGCTCTTGATTATCTTGTTGGGTTTAATTTGTCTCCATTGCTATGGAGAAAAATACAAAAAGGGTTGTCGGCTGGACGTGTTCAGTCTCCCGCTTTAAGAATGATAGTTGAACGTGAAAAAGAGATAGATGATTTTAAGACTAGAGAGTATTGGTCTATTGAATCTGATTTGGAATTTAAGGGGTCTGAGTTTTTAGCAAAATTAACAGAATTTAATAATGAAAAAATCAAAAAATTTAGTATAGAAAAAACAAAGCAAGCATCTGATATAAAGTCGGTTCTTGAAAAACTGTCAGCAGGTGAGATGTTGGTTAAAAGTGTTACGAAAAAACAAAGAAAACGTCAACCCACCGCTCCTTTTATAACATCAACATTGCAACAAGAGGCAATAAGAAAATTAGGTTTCACTGCTCAATGGACAATGAGAATTGCGCAACAGTTGTATGAGGGGATTGACATTGGCGAAGGCTCGGTAGGTTTAATCACATATATGCGAACGGATTCTGTGAACCTTGCTAAAGAAGCATTAACAGAAATACGTACTTTTATTTCGTCTCGTTACGGGAAAAATTCACTTCCAGAAGAAGCAAGAGTTTTTAAAACAAAATCTAAAAATGCACAAGAAGCTCACGAAGCTGTTCGCCCAACATCAGTTACCAGAGTACCAAATGATATTAAAGATAGTTTAACTGATGAACAGTTTAAATTGTATGAACTAATTTGGAAAAGAACTATGGCGAGTCAAATGAAGCACGCCACTATTGATTCTGTTGCTGTTGATATGTCATGTGGCGATGGTAATTTATTCAGAGCAAATGGCTCATCTATTGCCGATCCTGGTTTTATGCAAGTTTATCTTGAGGGTGTTGATGACTCAGAAAATAAAGAAGACGATGAGAAGATGCTGCCTCAATTAAATGAAGGAGACAAAGTAAAACTAAAACAAATAAGAAGTGAACAACATTTTACAGAACCACCCCCTCGATATTCAGAAGCATCTTTAGTTAAATCGTTGGAAGAATATGGTATTGGAAGACCTTCAACCTACGCCAATATTATTTCGACCTTGAGAAACAGAGAGTATGTGGAAATAGAGAGTAAACGTTTTCATCCGACCGATGTTGGGAAGTTAGTAAATAATTTTCTTACAGCTCATTTTAGTGATTATGTTGATTATGAATTTACAGCAAAACTTGAAGATGACTTAGATGCTATTTCTCGCGGAGAAAAAAAATGGATTCCGTTGATGAAGAATTTTTGGGAGTCTTTTTTCAATCAGATTAAAGACAAGGAGGAATCAGTTAGCAGGGAAGAGGCTATTCAAGCAAGAGTTTTAGGCAATCATCCAAAATCTGGTTTGGAAGTTTCAGTTCGCATGGGTCGTTATGGTCCTTACGCACAAATTGGCACTAAAGATGACGAAGACAAACCAAAGTTTGCCGGTTTACGTCGTGAAATTAAAGACCCAGATAGCGGAGAAATAATACAACCAGCACAGAAATTAGATCAGATAACTCTTGAAGAAGCATTAGAGCTCTTTAAATTACCAAGATTGCTGGGCGAGACAAATGAAGGCGAAGAAGTTGCTGCTAGTGTAGGGCGTTTTGGCCCTTATATTCGTTATGGTAGTAAGTTTGTATCTTTAAAAAGAGAAGATGATCCCTACATTGTTACGTTTGAGCGTGCACTTGAATTAATAGTCGAAAAGAAAAAAGCTGATGCTGAAAAACAAATTAAGCTCTTTGAAGAAGAAGGTATCTCCATTTTAAATGGACGTTATGGTCCTTATGTTACTAATGGAAAGAAGAATGCAAAAGTACCAAAAGATATAGAACCTATTAAGCTGAGTCTTGAGGAATCAATTGCTCTTTTAGAAGCAGCTCCAGCCAGGGGCACACGCGGGCGCAAAAAAAAGACAAAAGCAACATCGAAAAAGAAATCCATGCCCAAGAAAAAACGTTCTGTTTCAAAAGAGTTAAAGGCTGAAGGATAAGGAATCTCTGCCTGACTGTAGAAATTTATGAATAAACTGCATGTGCAGAAAGCTATCCATATTTGTGAAGCGGGAGGAGTCATCGCATATCCCACTGAGGCCGTGTTTGGTTTGGGATGCATCCCTACTTATGAGCATTCCGTTCGCAGAATTCTAAGATTAAAACGACGATCTATTAGGAAAGGCTTGATTTTAGTAGCTGCGAATATTGCTCAACTTGATGAATTTGTTGATTTTTCAAAGATTAAAAATTTAAGAGTGATTTATGATAGTTGGCCGGGCCCGGTAACTTGGCTGATTCCAGCAAAACAAATGACCCCTTCTTGGTTGACGGGTATTCATAAAACACTAGGGGTGCGGGTTAGTTCTAATCAATTAGTTAAATCACTTTGCGAGGAATTAGGCCCTATTGTTTCAACAAGCGCAAACCCAAAAAATGCCTGTCCAGCAAAGTCTTCTTGGCGTGTACGTTCTTATTTTCATAGGGGAATTGATTATGTAATACCTGCTAGCATTACGAATAATAGCAATCCTAGCGAAATTAGAGATGCTCAAAACGGAAATATTTTACGCTCAGGTTAAATTATTGATAATAGGGATATTGACAGTGGTTAACGATTATTCGAGAATGGTCGGCTTGGATTTTTTGGAGGGGTACCCAAGCGGTCAACGGGGGCAGACTGTAAATCTGTTGGCTCAGCCTTCGTAGGTTCGAATCCTACCCCCTCCACCAGAATGATTTTGTTTCGTTAGGGATCGGATTTGGGTATTGAATTGTAATAATTAACCAACAAATAAGGAATGTTGAATAACCCGCCAAATTAAAGAATAAAGAATGGATTGAAGTTTCGAGTAGGTGTTGGTTGGAAATGGGTAATCTTATGTATGCATAGGCGGGTGTAGTTCAATGGTAGAACCTCAGCCTTCCAAGCTGATGATGTGGGTTCGATCCCCATCACCCGCTCCAAACAAAGTATGATTTAGTATTGGATTGTTGATTAAGTGTTTTTTTTGACTAGAATTTTTAAGTTGTAGCGAAAACAGGATTATTGCTCATATAGCTCAGTCGGTAGAGCACTTCCTTGGTAAGGAAGAGGTCACCGGTTCGAATCCGGTTATGAGCTCCACTTACAAATTTTATTAATTGGTTGTTTTAAATATAAGCTAAATGAAAATGAGGTGTAACTCTAATGTCTAAGGAAAAATTTGAACGCACGAAGCCGCATGTGAATGTAGGAACAATTGGCCATGTTGATCATGGTAAAACGACCTTGACGGCGGCGATTACAAAGACAATGTCTGATAAGCACGGAGGCGAATTTAAAGCCTACGATCAAATTGATAATGCGCCAGAAGAACGGGAACGCGGGATTACAATTGCTACAGCACATGTTGAATATGAGAGTGACACTCGACATTATGCCCATGTTGATTGCCCTGGTCATGCCGACTATGTAAAAAATATGATTACTGGTGCGGCGCAAATGGATGGTGCAATATTAGTATGTAGTGCAGCAGATGGCCCAATGCCACAAACGCGTGAACATATATTATTGTCAAAGCAAGTAGGAGTACCTTATATCGTTGTATATCTTAATAAGGCAGATCAGGTTGACGATGCAGAATTATTAGAATTAGTAGAAATGGAAGTACGAGAGCTTTTAGATTCATATGAATTTCCCGGAGATAAAACTCCAATTGTAATTGGTTCTGCACTTAAAGCTTTAGAAGGAG
>PVBE011268489.1_pt1 | contig 49478 bp, 38 predicted proteins | sample 1631181 | NCBI WGS metagenome assembly PVBE01 (sample SAMN08397723, study PRJNA350692) | Marine metagenome, whole genome shotgun sequencing project. | isolation source: water | place: Pacific Ocean | collected 2012-04
CCGCCTCTGCTTTGAACTCATCGCTGTACTGACGACGACCCGCAACGTTCTTCTTCTTCGGCATGACACTCTCCTGTAATTACTCAATTCTAGCGGCAGAATCAAGCAGTTGGAGTGTCCACCAGAGCGAGCGCAGCTCATGGTGTCAGGATGCTGGCGGCGGTAGGCAGCGCGGCGAATCGTGTCGTCAGCGATTCGAGGTATTGGTTGGTGATCGTGCCTCCGACAGCGGCCAGATCTCCCCGCTCGGCCGAATCGACCGCGACGGCAGCCAACATCGAAATAGCGGGCAGATTGTCGCCAACCATCAGGTCAAATTTGAGCGCGTCAGTTTCCGCCGCCAGATCCAGAGGTGCGGGTATGTTGGCGTAACTTCTCACGTGGTAACGCGCGATCGCCACAGGCCCTTCGTTCCCCAACCGAACGATGTCCAAGGCCTGCGCCGGCTTGCCTTGCAGCCGCTCAATCGGACGTGGCATGACTTCCGGCGCCGAGGCCAGCAGCGTGGCCTCGCTCGGGTTGGCAGGTTGATCGGGCGTGGGATACAAACCGGTGTAGACTTTGTCACTGCGCGTCGTTTCGAACATCAGACTGTCAATCGACGGAAACTCCGCAGCACGGGCCACGGTCAGACCACGGGCGACACGTCCGCGCCAACGTAGAAGGTCGGCCGTGCCTTCGGTATAAGCGGCAATTTCAATGGGCAACTGAGGGGCGCGACTGGCCAGTCCTTGCAGGGCAGGATTGATCACTGGTGCCAAGCTCTGATTGGCCGAACGGTGGATCAGCGGAGCACAGGCTTGCAAGTATTCAATGTACAAACGCACTGCGTCGGGGCCAGTCACTCGATTGGCATCGGCTTCGATTAGTCGTGCCAATGCTTGCATCATGGCGTTGTTGAATGTGGCAAACTCACTGACGATTTGGCTGGTGCTCTGACTACCGCCCGGATAACCGCCACCCGGGCCATACATCTCAGTGGAAGCGGCAAGGAGCCAATCCAGCGTCCGGCAGCGGATGGTTCGGACCTGAGCCTCCGCCCATCGCTCGCCAAACTTCGTAATGGCCTCCGGTCCCGTGATGGTCGCACCATCAACGGAAACCATCCCGGAAGTTGCCAACGACGCCACGGCTGCCTGCGCTTTACGAAGCACACCAGCAAAGTCCGGCGTTTCGGCCTGCCGACGTTGTGTCAATAACTGCTTGGCTTTGACGGCGCGAGCTCGATGCATCGCGGAATCGATGGCAGAGCGGACTTCGCCAAAGGGACCATAGATCAGATTCTGTTCCCGGTTGAAGAGACATGCCGTGGCGACTCCGAGCTGGTCAAGAAAACGATACATTTCCGTTTCGGCGGCCTCCCACTTGCCCTCGTTGACCATCTTTGTGAGTTTTTCGACTTCGCGGATGCGGACAGGTTCCTGCTTTCTAAGCAACAATCGGACCTGATCCAGTTGCTTTTGTGCCTCCGGAGCAGCGCGGAACATGTTAATGATGTCACTGCTGGTGTCTAGCAGAGATGCGGCACGCATACGATAGTCGAGCCCAGCGGTTTCGCCCAGCAATTCCAATTGGCCGGCAATTCGCAGCATCTGGGCAAGCCTCACATCGTTTTGACCGAGCGGCTTCCAGCCCAAGCGGCCAATCTTGTTCGCCTTTACGGATTTGGTGAACTCGATGATCTCCGCATTTGCCGTTTCGTAGAGTCCTTGAGCCTGTTTGGCTAATGCCCCGGCGTAGGCTTTTCCGTGGACTGCGATTCCGGCGTCGAAATCCTTGTTGCTTGGATTCGCCCAGACCAAGCCGCTGTGGGCAACCATGCAAAGTGTCAGCAAGGGCGTGACACAAAACAGGCGTGTTGGATGACGCAGATCGAACATGGATTTGACTCGCTTGTATTCGAGGCGAAGACCACCGCAACGTTGGTTGCCTATCGCCATTGTTGCGTGGCGCTGTTGTTGCACGGCGCTGTTGTTGCACGGCGCTGTTGTTGCACGGCGCTATTGTTGCACGGCGCTATCATCGTACAGCGTTATTATCGTACGGCGTTAAACGACCCGGTCACATCGGTCGACGCGCCTGTTTGCGTGTTTTGCAACGACGCACTGACAATCTCGGCCGTGAGCAATCTGTCTTCGATGCTCGTGATTCTCAATTCGACAGGGCTGCTCGCAAGGCTATACCAAGTGGGACCATCGGCAACGGGTTGGACAAACAACCGACCTGAGACAACCTGGCCGGACAATTCGGCAGCGGCCGTGGCACGGATTTGTGAGTGAAAGAACACCGCGGGGAACTCTTCCTTGTCCGGCGAACTGTAACTACGAAGCTCGAAGACCGTCGGTCGTTTTGATCCCTGCTCGACAAATCGCGCGTAACACGCATTCGTTTCAATTGGTGAATCCAAAGTCAAGGTGATTTCCCCCGCCAGCTGTAACGTCTCTTGAACTTCGGTACTGGCAGAGTCAACTTGATCGGTCACCTTTTTCTTGATGGACTCCGTGCCCTTCGTCGCTGCATTTCTTGCTTTGTCAGCGAGCGATTTCAGTTTAGCATTATCGCAGCCTCCCATCGCCAGCACGACGAGAGTGATGAGCATACTTGAGAGCATGAAACGGACAGATTTCACGGCACATCCTCCTTGTCAGGACGGGAAACGATGGACCGATGAAGTTCCCGTCGATGAACATCGGAAAGAACCAACTCTGCTGCCGTTTATCGTGACATTCGTGCAGCGTCAGGTCAACCGAATGCTGGCCGGATGTCGTTTCTCGGTCAATTGCTCGGCCAAGATCCAGGGTTGCAACCTATTGACTTCAACGTGGTCACAGGCAGGCCAGTTGTGATCTGTATACGCCAACGGCACCTTGCTATGACCCCAATACCAGCGAAATTGCGCATCTTCTTCCGCCAAGATGCTTGTGATTCGCGTTCGCTGACGCAAAATAGAGGATCCAGGTATCTGCCATCCAATGGAGGTTCGTCATGGTCGCCGAGGCAGTCTTGTTGCTTCAGCGTGTTGCGATCGTGACGATTCTTGTCAATTGGATGGTGTCGACGTCGGTCGGCGAAGATCGGCCTCGTTTGCCCGTGGATCGGATGCCACCGCATCTGTTGGTCGACAAAATGCCGCTCGGGCTTAACAAAGTCCGGCACGTTCCCGAAGATAACGCGCTGACAGAGGCTCGAGTCGGCTTGGGGCGGCGTCTGTTTTTCGATCCGGTCCTCTCTGGTGATGGATCGACTTCCTGCGCTAGTTGCCATGACCCAGCCCGGTCGTTTACGACAGATGATCAGCTCGCCATCGGCGTAGCCGGCGCGAAGGGCTCGCGCAATACATCATCGCTGATCAACCGGCTGTATGGGAGATCTTTCTTTTGGGATGGCCGAGCCACATCGTTGGAAGAGCAGGCACTCAAACCGATCGGAAACAAGATTGAATTGGCGTCGTCGGTCGACGAAGCGGTCTTGAGACTGCAGGCCGATGCGACCTATGTCAACCGATTTCGCGAAGCATATGGTGGCGCAGTCACTGCGGAGAATCTAGCCAAAGCTCTAGCCGGATTTCAACGCACGCTGCTCTCGGGTGATAGCCGGGTCGACCGCTTTCAGGCAGGCGATGCATCCGCTCTCACGCCCGATGAACGCGTAGGACTTTGGATCTTCGAAAGCCGAGGCGGTTGTTGGAAATGCCATCAAGGTCAGAATTACACCGATGAACTGTATCACAACACCGGCGTCTCATGGGGAAAGCAACCGCTGGACTTGGGACGATTCAGGGTGACCCAGCGGGAACAGGACCGTGGTCGCTTCAAGACGCCAACCCTACGCGACATTGCACGAACGACTCCCTACATGCATGACGGGAGTATCGCCACGCTGCACGAAGTCGTTGCTTTCTATAATCGTGGCGGCGGCAAAAACTCGTCTCGAGACGCGCTGCTAGTACCGCTCGATCTCAACGACAAAGAGATCGACCTCCTCGTCGCGTTCCTTAAAAGCTTGACTGGATCGACCCGATGGGTGACATCGCAGCTACCCGAGGCGATAGACGCCAAATGAGGATTGAGATCAAGAATCCCATTCACGACCTCTGGCTGTGAACCGTTATCAAAGAAAAAGCCCTTCCACGGAAAACCGTGAAAGGGCTTTGTTGATACGATTGTCCAAAATCAAGCCTTAGGAGGCCCGCTCCATGACTCGACGGAAGTTATTCATCGAGAGCAAATGGATGTAGGTCAACTCCAACTCGTCCGATTTGGCAAGTTCAGCCAGCTTCTCCGGCGCCAAATCCTTGAGCTTCTGCCGGCTGACCGCCATAAATCCACCCAACGACTTCTGCTCCCCACCTGGGAACGTGAAGTCGGCTTTCATCGGCTCCAGCAAATCGAGCTCCTTCAGTCGGTTGCAGTAAGCCTGGGTGCGAGCGAAGTGTGCTTGCGATTCTTCGAGAAACTTCAGCATGCGGTTCAAGTACTCCGTCCGCTCGTCTTCGTCGTCAAAGAGCCGTTGGCCCTTGCCTTCACGGTTGCATCCAGACCATTCCTCGTCGACGCAAAGCGTGAACTGGTTTTCGTTCTGGGCGAATACAAACGGATATCTCCGAACGAAGGCAGGGATGTAGTCGGCAGTCCAGTTGTTGTCTTCGCCAACATAGTAGTTGTTCGTGCCTTCAAGTCCCAAGATGACGACCGGCATGACGTTCGTGTCGTCGCCAGCAAAAACAATCGTGTATTCCGCTGATGCCGCTGTCATCTCGACCGCCATCAAAGGAACCGAGTTCACATTCGCCGCAAATCCAAAGTCCTCGCGATCGATGCTCAAATCACCGTGTCGCTGGGGGGAAACAGCCGATACATTTTCGTAAAAGAGCATTTGTGCCATGGAAGATCTCATTTTTCTGAGTTGTGGGATTGTACGGGACGGTACGTCCTGCGTTCATCGTCTTTGACGTTACTCAACTGCAAAACGTTCTCCGGAAGTGTACATCGAAATCCGAATTGGTCGAGCAGCACGTCCGAAGAAAATGGAACAGATGACGAAGCTGTGCGCGAGGCCGGTCCATACAATCCTCCGCATCATCCCTAAAGCGTACAGGCGGCTAGACCTGCGAAGGTCTCAATCCCAATTGAAACCAGAAAGACTGTGGCTGGGCACCGCTGGACACAACTCCGCGCCGTATTCTCCGGACCCAAACCTGACTAAACGACTACGGCCGTAGGCAGTCTTTTTCTGGGGTGTGTTTATCTGACCGTTGGGGTGGTCCGGCCGATCACCCAACACGTTGTGGGCCGGTCTCCCGACCGGCCAGGTTCGGCGGAGCCTTTCTGGGTCGCTAGGCCGTAGCCTGTGGGCTTTAGCCCCACTAAAATGCCGTTCTCACTGCCGAAGAATCTGCTAGCAAGTCAAAACACAATGAGCGTCTTGGACCGGCTTATCGAAAAACTCGACGCGGGACAGATTCCGTACGATGTGTCGCACCACGAACCTGTTTTCACGAGCGAAGAGGCGGCACGGATTCGAGGCACGACGTTGGCTAGCGGTGCCAAAGCGTTGATCTGCAAAGCAGACAGGCGTTTCGTACTGATCGTTCTCCCTGCTGACAAGCGGCTGGCCAGCAAACAAGTTCGCAAGTCCGAGTCAATTCGCAAGCTGCGATTTGCCAGTCGTGAGGAAGTCGTCGAGCTAACCGGATTGCAACCGGGATCGATCCCACCGTTTGGTAGCTTATTCGACCTTCCCACCTGGTGCGACGAGGATCTGGCGTTGCAGCCGACGATCAACTTTAATGCTGGTGATCATACGGTATCGATCAGTATGCAGTACACCGACTTTGCGGCTTTTGAACAACCACTCAGCGGCCAGTTTGCCGAGTGAGGCACGACAGCGTGTAGAGGCTGAATCGATGAACGCCACCCGTTGAAGTCATAACGCGTCTATTGCGACAACCTGACTTGCGCTTCATCCGCCCAAGGACTGTCCGGTGCCAACCGCAGAAATTCCTGCCAATGTTCTTGTGCTTCACTGTCTCGACCCAACTCGTCGAACGTCCGCGCGAGGTGATAGTGGACATCGGGAAAATCGCTATGATGTGCAAGCGTTCCCTGGAAAGCGGCGACGGCCAAATCCAGCTCTCCCGTTTCTGCCAAAACGCACCCAAGATTGGCGCGGGCCTCCACAAAATCTTCGTCCAGCTCGATCGCCATAAAATACCGTTCGCGGGCCGCTGAGAGGTCTTCCAGCCGGTAGAGAAGTTCGGCCAGCTGAAAACAGAGTTCAGGACGTGGTCCGCCCGCCGTCAGCGCGGCTCGATACATTTCCACGGCAGCCTCCAGTTGACCGGCGTCTTCGTACTTTGTTGCCACACAGACCATTTCTTCCGGCGAGGAAAACTCGGGCTGTTCGGCCAAATGGTCGGCCAGTGAAACCGTCGGAACCAAATCGCCTAGAGCCTCCGAAGCGTCTCCATCGAGAGGCTCTTCGAGCGCATCGAAGTCGATCCGCAATTGGCCTCCTGGCTCAATCAAACCCTCGCCCAATCGTAGGAGAATCTGCTTACCTTCGACGATCACCGAAAGCTGCGCCAAGGGACGTTCGATTTCTGGAATGTACCGTGAAAGCTGAGCGAGCTTTTTCTCAATCGCCCGCGGTGAAGCACCGGCCGCTAAGAGCTGTGCCAGGTGACGTGCCGTGGCGACTTCCTGAAAATCAAAATAGGGTAGACGGTGGACTTCGCGAGCTGGGACAATCAAGCTACGTCGGTGCCAACAGCGAATGGTCGCCACCGAAACGTCGAGCAATTCCGCCAACATGGCCGGAGTGTAGAGACGTCGAACGAATTGTTCACCCTCAACCAACCCCAGTTTCTGCCATAGTTGAGTCTCGGAAATAATCTCCAGCCGGCCCTCGCCGGCGGCGTCCCGAATCTCTTCGTCCAACAGAACTTCGTCGTCACCCAAAGGCAGTTCATCGGCACCGATTACGATTATGTCAACCGTACAGTCACACTTCGAAACGGGCAGGCCGCCTAAGTCGCGCACGATTTTTTGTGCTTCACGCTTACTAACGCCACCCATCTTGCCGATGAAACAGATGCGTTTTCCGTGAAGTGGCTGAACAGCCTCAGTATCAAAAGCCGTTGACATGAACCTGGCCGGAACGAGAAATAATGCGACCTCGTGTCTGAATCAGTGTTGCCGTCGGCGAGCCCGTTGTCAATCGGTGGGGGCAACCGGCTTGGCTCAAAGACAGCCCCTGCGGACCGAACTCCCGCGACGGGCCGACAACTAATCCAATGCGATTCGGCCTGACATTAGGCCGGTTCGTCGTCACCGGTGGCTGAATTCAATTCGGTTTCAGCCTCGGGTCTTTCAATGGCCGGTTTACCTGTCGGTTCGGCATCCATTGGATCGGAGGAATCACCGGACTGAGCACCAGCTTCCGCGGCACCGCTGGTGGCGGCAGCTGGGTCGGTGGTTTCCTCCTTATTGGCCTGCATAGCCGGTACGGCAACGGGGGGGCCAGCCGAGTAATACGTGACCGTTGGAGCAAAATTCGTGACGACCGTGCCGCAGCTGTTGACGGGCACTTGCATGGCGACTGTCTTGGCGACCATGCGCGTGGAAGTGTACGGTACCCATTTCGCAGCCGTCCGAGGTACCCTGACGGTCTGCGATTCCGACACCCACTTGCAAACTTGGACTTGATAGGGCTCGTCGCGTGATTCGTGTTCGATCCGCTGCGTTGTCACCGTAACCGGGCGTTCCATAAGCTGCTCGGTCCATTTCTGAACTTGGACCTGGTACGGTTCCTCGACCCACTCGTCAACGAACTTGTTGACCGTCACCGGCGTCTGCTGCGTCACGACCTTTTGTACGAAACTCGTCTGCGGCACTTGTCGCTGGACGATGTTCGGAACGTATTGGCGTTGCACTTGATAGGTTCCAGGCGCTTGTTGCGGGACCCAGTGCAGGCCGCCGCGATACCAGCTGACTGTACCTGTCACTGGGTTGGCCGCATACGTTCCAGGCAACCTTTGCAGTCGAGTGCGAACGCGGCCGGGTTGGAAAACGACCTGGTCGACGAAACCACCTTGGTCGACCGTTTCGGTTCGCATCGTGGTGACCTGTTGGTAGGTAAGAAAATTCTGACTTTGCATTACCGTCTCGGTAACCGGCCGACGAACCAGCCGTCGACGCACGTGTGTCTGCGTCTCCAACGTCGGCTTCAGAACCTTATATCGTTGGATCTGCGTCTTGGTCTCATTAACTGGTCGAGCGACCGTTATGCGACGGAATCGCGTTTCCGTGTTCCAAACCGGCTTTTGCGTTGTGATCTGGCGATCTTCCAGCAATGTCTCGTATTCCAGACGATATGCCACCACGCTCTCAGGTTCGTAAACCGTTCGATAAACGGTCTGATAAGCCGGATAGGCAATTTGAGCCGAAAGCGGCGCGGTCGTTACCGTGACGGAAGTCAGCACAACGGCAACAACAGACAGGAATCGCAGTAAAACGTTCATTCCGATATCTCACTTCAACGTTGAAGAATGACAACATCAGATTTGCTTCGTACCGGCGCGTCGCCCGTGCGCGCAAATCACTCACCCGATACCTTCGAGTGTGGCGAACAATCGGGTCGCTCGCAAATGGAAAAATCGGGCCGCAACCAATTCCATGCCATCAACAGTAATCGCAGCAAGGTCTTACGTTTTTTGAAATTGTTTGAAGATTTTCTCCACGACTGCCGACGTCCAAAACGGGCCACATTCATAACTCGTTCCAAGCTTGGACGTTGCGGATCAAGTCTTCCTAACCGTTACAACCGGCCCTGGAATCGTCGTACGATGCCGACCGATTTCCAGACGTCGTGGTGGTGTCGCTGCTAGCGGCGGCGTGCAGGCTGCTAGAACGCACTTTGACCTCGCGCAACGTCATGCAGTGCGCTACTTTGCGGTTTCACCCGCTCGGATTCTCAGCAACACCTCTTCCGCGTTGATGCGAATGCCTCTTCGAACGCGAGTATGCAACAACGGCAATTCCGAATTCACGACGGCCTCCAACGCAGAGATCAGCTCCTCCAATTCCAACTTTGGGTTCTTCGTTGCCAATTGCCCGGCACCTTCAATGCCGTTCTTGATCACCGACATTCGCTTTGAAGCTTTGGCGGACTCGGTCGGTTCGGTTTCCGCAGACTCTTCGTTGGCAGGATCCAGCATTTCCAACAGAACTGGGATCGATCCGCCATCCCCATGGCGAGCTAATCCCAGCGCCGCGTTGTAGCGCGCGTTGGTATGTGCGTCGTTCAACATCAGTGCGAGGCGATCAAGGGCTCTTGGGTCGCCCATCACGCCCAACACAAACGCAGCGGTCGAACGCAATTCATCGCGTGCCGGTTTGTCAGTCCCGCCATCAGAACGCTCGCGAGATACCCCCAGCACCGTTTCCAACACTTCGTCGCGATTCTGGAATCGGCCGTCTTGGGAATTGGTGTAGACCGCCAACGCCTGTAAGGCCGCTCGACGAACGTCAATGTCAGCCAGTTCGTGTTCCGTCTTGGCCGCGGTCAACAAGACCGGAATGACTTCGGCGGCACGAAATTCACCCAGAGCCCGGCACAGAAACATGCGCAATTTGACGGCCGGTTCATCTGTGCTGCCGCCGTCTATCTGCGCCTGGAGTATGGCAGCCAGATCGGCCGCCAGTTCGGCGTCATCCTTCAGCTCGTCGTACGCAGGATTTCGCAACACGTCGGCCAGCGTGAGGGCCCGCTGCCAGCTGACATCGTTCAGCTTCTTCAAATCCCGCACCATATCCTTTGGATCGCTGCCCATGTGTGCCAGCCAACTGAACATCAGCCATACCATCACGATGATGCTGACGATCACCAGCGGAATCACGAACAGCTGCAAGATGAAAGTCGCCGACGGCGGTTGCACACGCGGCAAGGTGACGGGAACATCGGCGGTGGGTTTCAGCGGCGGTTGGCTATGCTGGGCTCCGAGATGATGGGCTCCGAGATGCTGGGCTCCGAGACTTTCCTGGGTACCAGAAGTTTCAGGCGATTCTGGAGAGTCTTGGGTATCGGGAGACTCGCTCATAGACAATGTGGCGATCTGGAGTTCAGCAATCTGGCGGATCGAGCCCGTCGTCATTGCCGAGCGGGCACCAGATGGGACCGCCTCGGCCAGGGGAACACGGGCAGGGTAAGATGAGACTACAGTGTAGATTCGCTGGATTGGGCGTCAACCGGCGATTGTCTGCCGTACCAGGACGGGTTGCCGGATCTTCCACCGGATCGCTACCATCGTGGGGACGCCGCGCCAATTTCCATTGCCATGTGAATGCCATGCCTTCCCTTTTCTCAGGCGAAGAATTCGTGACTACCCTGTTGGACCTGGGCACCACCCATGTCGTCTGGGTACCCGATTCGGACTTCGGTCCCTGGGAATTCACGCTGGAGGCTTCTAGATTGCAACTCGTACGGGTCTGCCGCGAAGGTGAAGCATGGCCGCTGGCTGCTGGCCTTTACCTGGGTGGGGCCAGCCCTGTCATCCTGATGCAAACGACGGGCCTGTTTGAATCTGGCGACGCCTTGCGAAATGTGTTGTTTGATCTGGGGCTGCCCCTATTGGCCGTCGTTGGTGCGCGAAATTGGTTCGTCGCGGACTCGCGCCCCCCCGTCTCCGAAGACGCCCCTTTGTCCAAAGATGTCCCTTTGTCCAAAGACGCCCGTTTGTCCAAAGACACAGCCAGGAGGTTCACCCAGCCGATCTTGCAGGCCTGGGGTGTCAACTGCACTATCGTCGAAAGCCTCGAGCACAAGTCACGCTTGGCGGATCACTTTCGCGCCTGCCAATCGTCAGGGCAGGCAGGCATTGTCGTACTCGCGGAAGGACCCGGTTAGATGACACAAACCACAGGCGATCAGGCAACCCAACAGCGCATGCCCGTCGCGGAGACGCTTCAAGTTCTCGCCGACCTGCGGCGCGATTCGGATGTGTTGGTCACCAACCAGGCGTCCGCGCGCTTGTGGCCGACCTTAAGCGATCACCCGCTGGACTTGAACTACAACCCGTCAACGATGGGCGGTGCGATTCCGTTGGCCCTGGGCTTGGCGCTGGCGAAACCGCAACGCGAAATCATTGTTGTCTCCGGTGAAGGGTCGCTGCTGATGAGCTTGGGGAGTCTTGTCACGGTGGTCGGCAGCGGCGCAACCAACATTACGATTGTCGTGCTGGACAACGGGATGTACGAAGTGACGGGCGGGCAGGCGACACCGGCCACGAACATCCCCATCGATTTCGCGGGCCTCGCCCGCGCTGCCGGATTTCCAACGGCAGTTCATTATTCGAACCTGAACCGATGGCGCGACCAGGCCCCCGCCGGATTCTCAAGTTCGGGGCCGCGACTGATGTGGTTACAAGTCGGTCCAACGGACTCGCGGATTCTGAAAGAGCCGTCTGGCGACATCAAGCCTCGGATCGAGCGATTACGCGACGCGTTGACGGATTAGCTCGAGTGGCGTTCCGCAGTATTGGCGGAGTAGACAGTGGGCTTTATTTCTCGTCGGCAAAGACTGGCAGGCGTCCGATCGAATAGTAGGTGAATCCTTCTTCGCGCATCTGCTGAGGGTCATACAGATTCCGACCGTCAAACACATTGGGTGTGGTCATTCGCCGCTTAACTTCCGAAAACTCGGGATGTCGAAATTCACTCCATTCGGTGTTGATCGACAAGGCATCCGCCCCCTCCAATGCGTCCATGGGTTGCGATGCATATTTGATCTTGTCGCCGTAGATCGCGCGAACATTGTCGATGGCTTCAGGGTCATGCACTTGGACTTTGGCGCCCAATTCCAGCATCCGATCAATCAACACCAGCGCGGGCGCTTCGCGAATATCATCGGTTCGCGGTTTAAAGGCCAATCCCCACACGGCGATCGTCTTTCCCGTCAGATCACCGCCAAAGTACTCTTCGATCTTGTGGATCATGACCTGCTTTTGATGATTATTGACTTCGTCGACGGAATCCATGATCCGCGGTTTGACACCCACGCTACGTGCGATACTGGCCAGCGCCCGAACATCTTTTGGAAAACAGCTTCCACCGTATCCGCAGCCCGGGAAGAGGAACGCAAAGCCAATGCGTTGGTCGTGACCAATGCCTCGCCGCACGTCGTTGATGTCGCCCTTCATTCGTTCGCAGATGTTGGCCATCTCGTTGATAAAACTGATCTTGGTTGAAAGCAAGGCGTTGGCAACGTACTTGGTCAATTCTGCGCTTGCGGGCGACATCACCAGAAAGGGACGTTCGGTGCGGAGAAACGGCGCATACAACTCGCGCAGGACCTCTGCGTCAGCTGCATCTCGAACACCCACGACAACTCGGTCGGGATACATGAAGTCGTTGATCGCCGCGCCCTCTTTGAGGAATTCCGGGTTGCTGGCGACATGGCATTCGCGCCCCGTCAATTCCTTGAGCCGTTCGAACGCCATTTCATTTGTACCAACGGGCACGGTACTCTTGATGACGACAATCGCGGGCTCGGCCAAATGGGGCGCAATGTTGTCGACGACGGTCTTGAGCGCCGTCAGATCTGCCGACCCATCCTCTGATTGTGGCGTGCCGACTGCCAGATAGATCAAGTCGGCCTGCTTGGCCGTCTTGGGCAACTCGGTGGTAAAGTGCAGCCGCCCCTGTGCGACGCCGCGCAGCACCAATTCGCTCAAGCCCGGTTCATAGATTGGGATATTGCCTTGGTTCAGTTGTTCGATCTTGCGTTCGTCGATATCAACGCAGGTCACCAGATTTCCGCTGTCGGCAAAACATGTTCCCGAGACCAAACCTACATAACCCGTTCCAATGACCGCGATCTTCATGGCGATTCATTCCTCCGTTGCCAATATTCTAGAATATCTTCGAGCGTTTCCCTGATGCCAATGTGTGGTTTCCATTTGGTGTGCGCCATGATTCGCGACACATCGGCGATGGGGTGCTGTCGTCTACCGGGATCAATCTCGACGACGTCGCGCCCGCTCTTAGAAATATCCAGCAACTGCTGCAGCAGGTCACCGCTTCGCCGGCAAATTCCGCTGCCGACGTTGTAAACAGTTCGCGGCTTTCCGTCCACAACAAGCGCTCGATAGGCTCGTACAACATCTCGAACATCCGACAGATCCAAGTATGCATCGCGGCAAGAGACGCGTATCGGTTCATTGCTCGAAGCCGCCAATTGGCTGGCCCAGTCGGGCAGGATCATCTGTGGTGACTGCCGTGGTCCTGAATGCTGAAAAGCACGTGCAATGATCGCGTCGACGCGCCCCGTCTTCGCGGCTGCCGTAATCAGCCGTTCGGCTTGCAATTTTGATTTTGCGTAACCGCGCTGGGCTCCCAGCGGCGCGTCTTCGCGGACTTTCGGCTGCCCGGCGGACACCGGCGCGTAAACATAGCAACTGCTGGCGAATACCAGACGCGGCCGTGATGCCAAGGTGCCGACCAATTCCAGAACCGCTTTCGTTCCCTGGACATTTACCGCGACGGCCTTTGGTGTCGGTTCGCCATTCCCACACGCGCTCGGCACGCTGATCGCCGCCAGATGATACACGGCCTCAGGCGCAAACTCCGATATCTGCCGGCGAATCGCCGTGGGAATCTCTTGACTGATATCCCAGCGAAAGATGGTGGCGTTGTCGGTAACCTGGGCCGGAATCTCCACCGGCCACGTTCCTCGCGAAGAACAGCCAATCACCTCGTCACCTGACTCAAGTAGGTGTCCGGCCAGGTGCGCGCCTGCGAAGCCGCCAATCCCACTGATCAAGGCTCTCACGCAGACTCCTTGGCAACACGTGCCAGATCAGAATCCACCATCATCGTAATCAGCTCGGTAAAATCGACTTGTGGCCGCCAGCCGAATCGTTCATACGCTTTGGAGGCATCACCGCAAAGGGTATTCACATCCGCCGGGCGAAACAATTCCGCGTCGGTCCTCACAAAGTCCTCCCACTGCAGGCCAACATGGGCAAACGCCACGCGGCAGAAGTCTCGCACGGAATGTTTGACGCCCGTCGCAATGACATAGTCATCGGGTACGTCCTGCTGCAGCATCTGCCACATGGCCCGAACATAATCGCCGGCGAATCCCCAATCACGTTCGGCATCGAGGTTGCCGAGTCGCAGTTCCTGCTGCAAACCAAGTTTAATGCGGGCCACGGCAAACGAGATCTTCCGCGTGACAAACTCCTTTCCCCGTAGCGGCGATTCATGGTTGAACAGAATCCCACTGCAGGCAAACAAGTTGTGGCTTTCTCGATAATTCACCGTGATCCAGTGACCGTAGACCTTGGCCACGCCGTACGGGCTGCGCGGCCAAAACGGCGTTTCTTCCGTCTGCGGTTCGCAGCGAACGTTGCCGAACATCTCGCTGCTGCTGGCTTGATAGAAGCGGATCGTTGGATCGACTAACCGTGTGGCCTCGAGCATTCGTGTGACGCCCAGGGCTGTAAACTCGCCTGTTAGCAGCGGTTGTTGAAAACTGATCGGTACGAAGCTCTGTGCCGCGAGGTTGTACAACTCGTTAGGGCGAGCGACTTCCAACACTCGTACCAGCGACAGTTGATCCAGCAAGTCCGCCTGGTGTAACTGAATCTGGTCATGCAGGTCGGCAATCCGCTCAAACGTCTCGGTACTTGAACGGCGCACCATGCCGTGAACTTCATAGCCTTGTGCAAGCAGCAGGCGGGCCAAGTAGGCACCGTCCTGGCCGGTTATTCCCGTGATCAGTGCGCGACGAGTCATGGGCTGGAAACCACTCCTCTGACCGCTTGAAGCCTACTCGTCAGTGGCGTCATCGGACAAGTCGATTTCGCTGGCGTGAGGAGTCTCCGTTGGCGGTGACGTGTCAACCGGCGTGTTTGGTTCGGTGGTGGGTGTCTCCACCCCAACTGCATCAGTGGAAGAATCATCGTCACCCTCTTCCAGGGGCACTCGCACCACGGCAGCTAGCTTGTCGCCCCCGTCTAAGCTCATGATGCGTACGCCTTGCGTATTCCGTCCGATGATGCCGATCTCTTTCACGGCGATTCGCTGAATCTTGCCACGTGCCGTCATCATCATCACTTCGTTATCGTCCTCGACTCGCGTAATTCCAATCACTTTGCCGTTGCGGGCAGTCGTCTTGATGTCACGGAGACCCTTGCCCCCGCGCCGCTGAGTTCGATAACGGGCGCTCGAAGAAACATCCTCGGCGGATTCTTCGCGCGGATCATTCTCACCATTGGTCGTAGTGTCGGTGTAGCCGAATTGAGTCCGCTTACCGTAACCATTTTCGCAAACCGTCAACAAGCAAGCGTTGGGGGCGGCGACGACCATCCCCACCAGCTCATCGTTGACGGACAACTGAATGCCTTTGACACCGGACGTATTGCGCCCCATGGAACGACAATCAGATTCGTTGAACCGAATTGCCATGCCCTTGGCCGTGGCGAGCACGATGTCGTCGCCCGGCTTGGTCACGACAACGTCGACCAATTCGTCGTCACTGCGCAGTTTGATGGCGATAATCCCACCTTGTCGCGGACGTCCGTATTGGGCCAATAACGTCTTTTTAACGAGCCCCTTGCGAGTCGCCATCGTTAGGCAGTGGTCGGGCAGACCGAAGTCTCGCACGGCGCGACAATCGGCGATCTTTTCACCCTCGTCCAGATTCAAAAGATTGACGATCGCTCGACCACGACTCTCGCGGCTCAACTGCGGCAGTCCATACACCTTTTGCCAGTAGACCTTTCCTTTGTTCGTAAAGAACAACAGATAGTCGTGCGTGCTGGCGATGAATAGATGTTCAATGGGATCCTCGTCTTCGGTCTTGGCGCCCTTAAGGCCCTTACCGCCGCGCCGCTGGGCTCGATAGACACTGGCCGGTGTTCGCTTGATGTAGCCATCGTGGCTGATCGAAACGACCATCGTCTCTTCGGTAATCAAGTCCTCCATATCGACATTACCAAGCTCTTCACCTGAGATCTCGGTTCGCCGGGCTTCACCAAATTTCTTGTCGATCAGTTCCAAATCCTCGCGGATGATTGCCAAGATGTTGGCTTCGTCGGAAAGGATGCGCAAGTAATCTCTAATCTCTTCCAGCAATTTTCCATGTTCGCCAGCCAACCGTTCTTGTTCCAGGTTAACTAACTGTCCGAGCGTCATCCGCAGGATCGCATCGGCCTGAACTGCGGTCAGGTTGTAAGTATCCGAAACACCGCGTTCTTCCTGAAACTGCTGATAGCCGCCATCCCCCAAGGCGCGTTGCATCATGGCCGCCGGACACTCGACGCCCATCAGACCGGTCTTTGCTTCTGCCTGCGTGCGCGACGCACGGATGACGCGGATAATCTCTTCGATGTTCGCCAGAGCCAGCAGCAACCCTTCAATGGTGTGCTTGCGCTGTCGGGCTTTTGCTAAGAGGAATTGCGAACGGCGGCGAATCACCATCACGCGGTGACGAATGAACTCTTGCAGAATCTCTTTGAGTGTCAGGGTGCGAGGTTTGCCATCAACCAGAGCCAAGAGGTTGATCGAAAAGGAATCCTGCAAGGGAGAGAACTGATACAGCTGATTCAGCACGACGTCGGCGTCGTGGCCACGTTTGATCTCAATCTCTAGCCGGACAGGCTCTTTCAGATCGCTGACGTCGGTGATGCCCGAGATGCCTTCGATCTTGCCACTGTTGACCAAAGCGGCAATTCGTTCAACGACTCGGTCCCGGAAAGTCTGGTAGGGAATCTGGGTGACGATGATACGGAATTTGCCTTTGGCTTTCTCGACGATCTCCGTGCGGGCTCGCACTACAACTGTGCTGCGGCCCGTCATGTAACCACGGCGAATCGCACTGCGACCACAGATCACGCCACCCGTTGGAAAATCAGGCCCCTGAACCACCTCCATCAACTCTTCGATTGGGACTTTCGGGTCATCAATCACTTTGAAGAGCGCAAGACAGATTTCGTGCAGGTTGTGCGGCGGAATCGACGTGGCCATCCCCACGGCAATCCCCGACCCGCCATTGACGATCAGGTTCGGAAACTTTGACGGCAATACGGACGGCTCCAAATTTCGCTCGTCGTACGTCGGAACAAAGTCAACCGTATCTAGCTTTAGATCGTCCAGCAGCATAGCGGCGACGGACGACAGCCGTGCCTCGGTATATCGCATGGCGGCTGGGGGCAGACCGGCGATCGAACCGAAGTTGCCTTGCTTGTCGACCAGCACATGCCGCATGTTCCATTCTTGAGCCATCCGCACCAATGTCGGATAGATCACACTTTCGCCATGCGGATGGTAGTTACCGCTGGTATCACCCGAAATCTTGGCGCATTTGACGCGGTTGCTGTTGGGACCCAAGTTGAGGTCGTTCATGGCGACCAGAATCCGTCGCTGCGAGGGCTTGAGCCCATCGCGCACATCGGGGAGTGCTCGGCTGACAATGACGCTCATGGCGTACGTCAGGTAGCTCTCCTTGAGCTCGTGTTCAATTGACAGGTCGATCACGTGGCCGCGGTTTTGAGGCGGCACTGGCGGGTCGGTCGAATCAGGTGACAAAAACGAATCCTTTCAAACGGCGTAACGTCTTACTGAGAGGTGACATAGGCACAGCCACCCAGGGCGTCTCCCGCCCCAATCTGCAAGCCACACATCCTATCATTTCCAGCCTCTGGTCACAACCGGCGTGGCACGTTTCATGACGCCACAAGTACAGTTCTGGAAAGAAGTTGAGACACGACTCGAGGCGGTCGATCTGACACTCCAAATCGACTGACCCAATCGATGCGTGTGGGAGGCAAAACGGGGATTTCCGCCGATTTCGCGCCGCTCTGCAACGACCTGCTGATTAGACAGCGTGTCTATGACGACGCCTCGCGAAGCCGCTGGTCATCCCCGACCGCCTCTTGGTAAGTCCATGCCAGTCTGCCGAGCAATCGGAAATAGAGCATCAGGATCCCAAACAGAACCGCTGCCGCCACAAAATTGAGAATGACGGACTCGGCGTAGCGGAGCAGGCAGCCAAGCACCGCGATGATCGCCAACCCAAGTGACATGAACGCGAACTGGATCCAAGTGCCGCGCGCCACGGACAAGCTGCGCAACACCGGACCAGAAGCTGGATTCACGGCCAAACCGGTTTCCAAGGTGGCTAGCAAATAGATCGGAAACACAATCACGCTGGACAGCGAAATGGTAGCAATAAGTCCCCAAACGTAGACCACCAAGCCGAACGCCAGAAAGACCTGGCCGACCAACCCTCCGACAATCAGGCAAGCAAACAAGGCACACACCACGTGCAGCGCTTCAAACGCCCAGTCCATGAAGTCAGCCCCAGGCCAGCTTTCAATTCGGTCTCGCCCGATCGCAGTTTCTTGCGTGATCGTCAGTAGTGTGACGGAACCACAAACGAACAACCCGATGCCAAACAAGAAAGCGAAACTGCCCATCATCATGCTCATGATCTGAGCACCTGCATTGTTCATCATGGCACGCTCGATGGCACCCTCGAAGGCAGACAACTCAATCTGTATTGCGATCGCAAAAATGAGCCATCGGATAAGCAACGATGGATCCAAGAAACAGTTGAGGACGCCGTTTGTAAGGGGGTTGGGTGGTAGACCCGTTTGCTTGGCCTCCTGCTCCTCAACCTCAGCTTCGGCTTTCCGCAGTACGGCATCGGCAACTGCGGTTTGACCATCCGTTCCCATCTCGTCGCGCGGCCAACTGGTGGCTGTCGGCATCGGTCGAAGTGACTGTCCAGGCGAACCGAGCGGATCATCAGTTGGTGACTCAATGTCGGTCGGAATGTCCGGTTCGCTTAGCCTGAAGTCGTCGTCATCGTCCCACGAATCGCTGCTTTGGCGGCGAGGCTGCCGCGCCCCGGGAAGAGGTTCGCGGATCTCAAATTCCGTGTGGCAGTCTGGGCACCGAAGCGTCGTGCCAATCTGATCGTCCGTCGCTACGAAACGGGTCGCACAAAGCAGACACGGCCCCGAGAATTCGTAGTCCGAAGTCAGCACGACCTTCTTGGCGGGATGATCTTCGTCAGGTGTCGTCAAATCTTCATCAACTCGCAACCACTGTTCGTCAGACAGTCCCGGCGGATCGCCGCCGGACGATGGTCCGTCACGTTCGGGACCCGACTGAACTATCGTGTCGGGCAGATCGTCGGCAAAACCGAAATCCGAGTCGGCCACTTCCGAAAGGTCGAAATCCTTGGGATCAGCGGAATTGGCACCGGAAGACACGGGAACGTCGAGTTGGTTCGGCAGTTCATTCGCGCCGTGCGACGGCGCCGTTGGTTTGGTTTGCGCTGTCGGTGCGGGTGCCGTGAATTCTTCGAGACAGAAATCGCAAGTGATGACCTGACCGACTTGCCCCTGTTGCGCGACAACTTCGGCGGCGCACAACGGGCATTTGAGTCGAATTGACGAACCGTCCGACATATTCACACAAGATCGGTGGTGCGACGGAGGAGATCGAAGACGCGCAGGCGTACCAAACAGACAATGTAACCGAAACGCTAACGATTACGCCACTAACCGTTCTACGTATGAACCAGAGGGTTCGACGTACGATACATTGGGCTTACCTGCATCGGTGTTCCACCAAGGATAGCTGCCCCACAGGGTCAACTCTTGGTAAAGCAGGATACACGCCGTGACGAGGCAGACGAACGCGATGACCAACATCATGGTATAGACGTTGATCCGCTGCTTCTGCGTGGGCGCTTCCACCTGCGGCTGCTCGCCCATCATCGGTTGGTCCGAGATAGTCGGCTGTACGTCAGCTGAGCTTGGCTGCGACACGATCGCCTTTCCTGATAATGCCTCGACGGAATTCCGGAATGATCTTGGCCACGGCTCGATCTGGCTTCACCATCACGATCTCGACACGGCCCACGTAGTTATTCTTCCGATAGACTTCCATGAAATGATTCTTCCGAAGACCATCGTCAGATCCAATCGAAATCTCGATCAAGTTCGTATCATTGACCGCAATGACATAACCGTCCACGCGAGGTGTAATGCCGTCCACTGGCGTATCGACGCTAATTTCAAACTTCCGCATCACTTTGGCCATCTTGCCGTTTTGCACCAACAACATGTCGTGCTGTTCTTGCAAGGTACGCGAGTTGCCTTCCATCCGATTGACGCTGTCCGTCAACATCACAACCTGATTGAAGTAATCGTCGCGAGCTTGCTGGGCCGTTCGGATTTCCGTTCGCAGGCCTTCGTTTTCCTTGGTCAACGACTCAAGGATGTTTTGATTGCGGTCTAACGTTTCGACGATCGTGCCATGGGCAGCTAGCAAATCAGTGTACTCTTGAGTGCGAAGCTCCAATGCTTCGTCCAGCTGTTCCAGTCGAGCCTGTCCCGCGGCCAACGCAAAACGACGAGCTGCCTGCTCAAGTGCAATCTGGTCCTTGGCGCGAACGATTTCATCACGAAGCTCACCGTTGGTCTTCGACAACGCTTCGATTTGCGACTTAAGACCACCAGGGTCAGTCACCATGGCTTGCCAATTTCGGTGCGTCGCAAATACAGTCACAGCGAGCATCATGAACGAGATGCTCATGATCAAAACCAGCACGGTAAAGATCTTGCCAACAAGGGTCATGTCGATCGATCCTCTAGCTGAACAATTAAAACGCGACTTGAATCCGAGTGCCGAGCGGCACTCCAGATCAACGGACGGCCTGTCTATTAGGGGAAATTATTGACCCGCAACGGATTAGGACGCGTCGAGTCATGCACTCAGTATAATTTCGGGAAATCGCAAGTGTCAATGAAAAGTCGTAAAATGGGAGTGACACGTGAAATAGGGCATCCCTATAATCGGAGCCAGATTTCAAGATCAGCAACCACACCGCCTTCCCACGATAACCGGCACGTTAGCCATCGGTTAGGACATTCGTAGCATTTTTTCCAATTATTCCCCTGCAGCCTCTGGGATGGCCCTACTGGCAAGTCTCACACGCACTCCCGTGGCAAATAACAGAAAACAGACGACCAAACAGACGGCGACGGGGAGATCTCCCCACAGTTCGTAGCCGCTGGACCGACCATCTGGACGCACGTTGGCGATAATCACGTCATTTCCATGGCGGGGCCCGCGAGCCTGGACCGTTCCCGTGCCATCAATCCAACAAGATATGCCCGCGTTGGCCGCAACTAAGATCGGTCGGCGCAGTTCGACCGCCCGAAAAACGGTCCCAGCGAACTGCAGGTCAACAATGCTGGAACCAAAAAACCACCCATCATGCGTGATGTTTACCAGGATATCCGGCGACTCGCCCTGCCGCGATAGCTCAACCACCTGACGGCGAATCAAGTGCGGAACGCTACTTTCGAAACAGATACTTGGGGCTAACGCGCTGCCGGCCAGTTGGAAGGCCTGGGGTCTGTCGCCGGGCGTTATTCCCTGCGACATTGGCGCAATCTCGTAAATCAATGGCAACCAGCTCCCAAACGGAATGTACTCGCCAAACATCACTGGATGCATTTTGTAGTAGCGGTCGACGATTTCGCCTGTGGGGTCGATCAACAGCGCCGTGTTATGAACTCGCATTCTTTCGGTACCGAAACAGATCGTTTCCGTGCCGACCAACAAGTGGATGTCCAACGTCTCCAGTGCACCGTCGCGCCACCGTTGATTAATCGCTGTGGCTGCGCTTTGAAGCTTGTTGTCGAAGGCATCGCTGCGCTCTTTGAAGCGACTCAGGAATTCTTCGCGACTCACGAGGACATCACCCGGTAAGAGAAAGTCGGGTTCGCACTGCATCTCCGGATTATTTGCAGAAAACACGGATTCCGGCCAGATGATCAGGTCGAGATCAGGGTTTTCCTGGCGCGCCTGCAGCGTGGCTTCCCAGTATTGATGAAATGTATCCAGATTCCGTTGCGGATCCGATTCGAATTTGGTGTCAATGGCGCGCTGGATCAACGCCACTTTCAGCGGTGTTCTGGCCGGCGAACTCTGGGGAATCCCTTCCGTGATGTTGGCAGCATGCTCCGGGGGCGCGGTTACCAACCGCAGGTACCCGTAGCCCAGCGTTCCTGCGAGAACGACGACCAACGGTATCAGCGGCCAGACTGCGCGCGGGCCGTTGTTGATCGGCAGCGTGCGTATCGCGCAGGCTGCGACGAGCATCACGACAAAACTAACGCCGTAAGCGCCGAAAAGATCCGAGATTTGAATCAAGTGTGTCCATTCAACTTGCGTGTGAGCAAGCAAGCCGAAGGAGAATCCAGTCAACAAACGACTTCGAAGCAGTTCGAGCCCCGTCCAGACAATTGGCGCGGCCAACAGGACAGAAATTCGCCACCGATGCACGGCAATGCGCGACAAAGCAACAAAGCAAGGCAAGTACGCTGCAAGGTACAAGGAAAGCGCTATCCACCCAATGCTGTTCAGCGGGTGCGCCAGCCGGACACCTTGCAACATTGCCAGCCAGTGCAATGAACTGGCCAGCCACATGGCCAGATAGGGACGACGCCCAACAAGTTTGTTTGTTTGAATGAGGAACAACCAGAACAACGGCGCGAGCCAGGCCAACCAAGTCCACCGGAGCGGTGGGAATGCGGCCCACAACATTCCCCCGCCGGCAAGGGATACAACAAACGTCGACCACCAAATAGGGGTGGGCGACGTGCTAGCGAGCGGTTTCGGTTTCCTGCGACGTCCCATGGAGGCAGATATAGTGGAAGGGGCTCCTGCGAACCAGAGCGCACTAAGAGCGCCCTGAGGGACGGTCACTCTTCCCACCACCCAAGTTCCGGGGTTCCGGGACCGCCGGCGCTCGGGCCATTCCGGATTCGGATTGAAGCCACAATGTCGATGGTGATTCGAAACTGCTCGGGGAAACGAAAGCCAATACGAGGAAAATCTTGACGGAGGGTTCCCGTTGGCATAGGCTGAATCTGATCGGGAAGTGAGTTCAGTTCTGGATATCACTTTCGGCTCGACGCGATGTTCCTGGTTTAGATATCTCACATCTCGACAAACCTGGAAACCGCGAGTGACGCGCCGAGGCGCAAGGGCTTGCTGAGAGCCGCAATTAGGTGTGACGGCGCGCATCAAAGGAGGATGTAATGGCGATCGCAAACACGACATCGACCGTAACGGTTAATGCGGCATTTCTGAAAGAGATCAAGGACGTAAACCAGGATCTGTGGCACATTGTCGCGGAACTTCGCGAAGTCACTCGCAACCCCTATCTGGTTCGATCACGGCGATACCAGTTTGTCGGCATGTTGGAAGACCTGCGCGACCACTTGGCACTTCACTTCGCTTTGGAGGAGGCATACGGCTATTTTGACGAACCGCTCAAGGTGGACCCTCGATTGAGCTCGCGCGCCAAGTTTCTGCGTTCCCAACATCGAGAACTTTACTTGGTGGCCTGCGACCTCATAGATCACGCGATGCAATTACACGACGGACACAATGTCCGTGCGTTGGCCCGCCGATTGGTCGCCGAGTATGCTGACTTCGATACCAGGTTGCGTCGCCACGAGCAGGCTGAGAACGAACTGATTCAACAAGAGTGGGATGAGGACATCGGGGTCGGCGATTAAGAATGCGGTGCAAAAAACAATGAAATCGGCTGGGAGAACCGCGCCAGCCAATGTTTGATGAAAGGACCAGGTGATGGACACGAGACTTGTCGGCCGTCCCATGGAAATCCTTTTGGTCGAAGACGGGCTGATGGATGCGCGTGCGACGATTGAAGCACTGAAGAGCGGGGGTATCAAACATCGGCTGACGTTGGTTCGTGACGGCGAAGAGGCCATCGAGTTCCTGTTGCAACGTGATCGGTTCTCGAAAGCGCCTCGCCCTGACCTGATTTTGCTTGACTTGATGTTGCCCAAAAAAAGTGGCGTCGAGGTGCTCAGTGATATTCGTGGCGATCTAATGCTGAAAGACATACCCGTCGTTGTATTGACCGCGTCGGATGCCGGCGAAGACCGCGTCAAATGCCAGTTGATGGATGTGGACAGCTTCATCCACAAGCCCGTCAACCTCGAGAAGTTTCTCTCGGTTGTCAAACAACTCAAGCGGTTTTAGCTGGACGACGTGATCTTGCCTACTGTGGATTGAGGGACTGGCGCGTCGTTGGTCAAGCAAAGAGGTAAGGGGTTGGGAGGGGGTTGCCGTAACCGAGCGATAGGTCGCATCGGTCCGAGGCGCAGCCTCCCTACCCTTTGATCACGCCGATCGGTCTCATGCGTGCGACCTTTGACGCCAGGTTTGCTCGATGGACCACGTCCACGACGGTATTCACATCCTTGTATGCGTCCGGCTGTTCTTCGGCGAGTCCCTTCCAGCTGCGAGCCCTGGCGATGACGCCCTTGCTTGCCAGCTCCTGATCGATGCGGCGACCCTTGGCTTGTTTGACGGCCTGAGTTCGACTCATCCTGCGGCCTGCACCGTGACACGCCGTGCCAAACGTCTGCTCCATGCTACCGGCCTGACCAGTCAAGACCCAACTGGCGCGCCCCATGTCGCCTGGGATCAAGACGGGCTGGCCGATGTCGCGATATACTTCGGGAACTTCTGGGTGATTTGGTGGAAAGGCACGCGTAGCGCCTTTGCGATGGACCCAGACATTGCGATCACCTCCGCCGATGCAGTGCGATTCCAGTTTGGCGATATTGTGGGCCACATCGTAGATCAAGTTCATCTGCAGTTTCTGCCACGAGCGGCCAAACACGCGAGCAAAAACCTCACGGGCTTGCGCCATCAACAACTGACGATTGCACCATGCATAATTCGCCGCCGCACACATCGCGCCAAGATAATGCTCGCCTTCGGGACTGTTGATCGGAGCGCAAGCCAACTGTCGGTCGGGCAGATGGATTCCGTACTTCTCGGGAACGCCGCGTAGCTCTTTGAGCGCATCGTCGCAGACTTGATACCCCAGGCCACGTGATCCCGAATGGATCATCACGCAAACCTGGTCTTTTTGTAGGCCCATGGTCGAGGCAGCAACATCGTCGAAGATCGCATCGACCACCTGGACTTCCATGAAGTGGTTACCAGATCCGAGCGTCCCGCACTGGCCTGAACCGCGCTCAACTGCGCGTTCGCTTACGTATTCGGGGATCGCACCTTCCAGGCACCCCCGCGCTTCTGTATGATCCAAATCACCGTCAGTGGTCAGTTCGCGATCACACAAGTAGGCTGGCCCCATCTGCATAAGCCGTCGGAGTTCTTTCGGGTTGAACTTGTATTTGTCACCACGACCAACACCCGCCGGCACGTTGCGATATAGTTCATCGACCAGCTTTCTCAGGTGCGGCTTGACGTCTTGAAGGAACAGGTTGGAACTCACCAGACGCACGCCACAATTGATGTCATAGCCGACACCGCCGGGCGAAATCACACCCCCTTCATCTGGATCGGTCGCGCAGACTCCACCGATACAGAAACCGTAACCCCAGTGGATATCGGGCATCGCCAGGCTCGCGTGCTGAATACCAGGCAAGAACGCTACATTGGCGACCTGCTCCGGTGCCTGGTCACCCTTGATCTGATCTATCATCTGCCGGCTGGCGTAGATCAGACCATCAACGCGCATTCCAGTCTTGTAACTTTTGGGGATTCGCCAACAACAATCGTTGACGCGCTCCAGAGGTCCGTGGAAGCCTTGCTTGGCCATTGTTCTAATCTTGTTCTGCTTGGGCTGTGAATCTTCGAGTTTCATCCAGCTCACAGCCTCGCTAGATATCAACGATCAATTCCGCCATCCATCCCTTCTCTTCCTTTTGCACTTTCAAACCATGGTACGTAATCGCTTTGACTTCGTGGTCCATTTCGTGGCGACCGGGTTGCATCGGTTCGCCACGGCATGTTGCCGTTAGCCCTCGTGCATCCACGCGCACGGTGAATTCAGACAATAGCAGCTGGTCGACATCGAATGTGTAGAGCAACTCGTTCAACCAATCGAACAACAGGTATTCGGGCTCGCTTGCATCAATACGAAAGGTCTTCTCCTGGACGGCTTTCACCTGATCAAGGTTCGTGACAATCAAGGAAAACAACCCGCGTGCCGCATCGACCAACAGCGCGTCCAGCGAATCCGCTCGGACACGGAGTCCCAGATCAGCCGTGTGCTCAAAAACTTCATACATAGTCGAAATTCTTTGCGCTGCGTAACGGTGGGTCAAGTGGGCGGCGGATCAAGTCAAATCGCCGGCACTGTTCATGTTCGAGCGCGACCGGTATAACGGCAATCGGTTGTGAGAATAGCGTATTAGCCTCATCAGACGAGAATACGATGGCCAAGCGAACGATTGCGGATATTGACGTTGCCGGCAAGACCGTGTTGATGCGAGTCGACTTTAATGTGCCCTTGGATGCTGATCGGAACATCACTGACGACGGACGGATCCGCGGTGCGCTGCCCTCGATCAATTCGGTACTCGAAAGAAGCGGTCGTTTAATCCTGATGAGCCACCTCGGACGACCCGCCGGCGGCGGAGTTGACGACGATGCCAAATTCAGTTTGCAGCCCGCCGCAACGCATCTCAGCAGGCTGTTGGGCAAGCCGGTCGCCTTCTCCAGCGATGCTGGTGGCAGCGACACACAAGCCAAAGCCTCTCAGCTGAATGGCGGCGATGTGATGTTGATGGAGAACTTGCGTTTCGACCCACGTGAAAAGCAGGGTGACGCCGAATTTGCGGGGCAGCTCGCGGCGCTGGGCGACGTCTATTGCAACGACGCCTTCGGGACCTGCCAAAACCTCGATGCGTCCATGGTGGGAGTGCCCCGCGCGATGGGCGACAAACCCAAAGTGATCGGCTTTCTGGTCGAAAAGGAGATTCACTATCTCAGCAGGGCGATCGAGGCACCCGCCCGCCCGTTCGTGGCGATTCTGGGCGGTGCCAAGGTTTCGGACAAGATCAATGTGATCAAGAAACTGCTCACGATTTGCGACCACGTCCTGATCGGTGGGGCGATGGCCTACACGTTTTCTTTGGCACAAGGCGGAAAGGTCGGCAACAGCCTGGTTGAAAAGGACAAGGTCGACCTGGCCAGGGAATTGCTGGCCAGCGGCGGCGACAAGTTGATGCTGCCGACCGATACGCATTGCGGAGATGCTTTCAATGGCGACTGCAACAAGCAAGTCGTGCCGGCGGGTGCCATTGCAGACGGCTTTGAAGGACTCGACATCGGCCCGGAAACTGCAAGAACGTACGCCGACGTTGTATCGAAAGCCAAGACTGTGGTCTGGAATGGACCGATGGGAGTCTTTGAAATACCGCCTTTCGATACCGGCACAAAAGCAGTCGCCCAGGCGATCGCCGACAGTGATGCCACAAGCATCATTGGCGGCGGGGACAGTGCGGCCGCTGTCTTGCAATTGGGCTTTGCCGATCAAGTGTCACACGTTAGCACGGGCGGCGGAGCCAGCCTGGCAATGTTGGAAGGGCGACGCTTCGTTGCCGTAGATCTGTTAGACGAGAAATGAACCGTAGGATAGACCATGAAAGAGAAATCCGAATTGCAGCCGATTATTGACGCAATCCACTGTGCCGAGAGTCCTGTTGGAATGGACGCGGTTTACGTGCACGCGCTCATTCTGGATACATTGGCACGCATTGAGACGCGACTGACCAAGATCGAATCACAGCTCGAGACCGCCGGAAACTCGACCGAGTAGATATCAAGTTGCGATTAAAAGGTTGGAGAGGGTCGGGACTCTTTTTCGTGACGACGTTGCGGTCTGACGTTTGATTCACGCGTAGTCACGAAAAAGACTCCCGACCCTTTAACGCTCCGCCAAGTAGCAACTCGCATGAATTATGTGAACCACGACTGCAAGAGGAGTCGACCATGCCTAAGATCTTGATGCCATTGGGCGACGCCACCGAGGCGCTCGACACGTTCTATCCGTTTTTCCGCCTACCCGAAGATGGGTTTGAAGTGGTGGTGGCCGGTCCGGAAGCCAGGCTCTATCACACCGTGTTACACGAAATCCCGCCTGACTCCAGCGTACCCTGGGATATCACGCAAGAGAGGCCGGGATACTTCATCCGTGCAACGGTTGCTTTCAAAGACGTTGACGCCTCGGATTATGCAGGGTTGTTCGTATCCGGCGGGCGAGCCCCGGAGTATTTACGGTACGATCAAGATTTGCTGCGAATCACTCGCGAGATCCACGCCGCTGGCAAACCGATCGCATCGCTATGTCATGGCGTCGAAATCTTAACGGCTGCCGACGTGATTCAGGGGCGCAATATCACCACCGTGGCCAAATGTGCGCTCGACGCCGAACAGGGAGGCGCGACGTACGTGGACCAGGAAATCGTCGTCGACGGCAACTTTGTCACTGCCCGCACCTGGCACGACAATACCGCTCTGCTGGGCGAATTCATCAAGATGCTGAAAGCCCCATGAGATTCCGACAGGCAAGGTGAGAGTCCAGCCTCGGGACATGCGCGCTCGGTGCACCAGCGACGGGCACCGACCGCACGTTGGTCGGGGAGCGTACCAGATACAAGCACGTTCCCTATTCGGCCGCGGCCCTGCCGCATTGCGTTGATCGTCACCGTCCTGTTGCAAACCCTTCATTTCCCCTACAATGCGGTGTTTATCATGGACGACACACTAGCGAGCTGATTCGGGAAACATGCCCCCATCGGATATTGTCATAAAGGGCGCCCGCGAACATAACCTTTGCGGTGTCGACGTTGTTTTGCCCCGCAATCAGCTGATTTGCTTGTCTGGCGTCAGCGGTTCGGGCAAAAGCTCATTGGCCTTCGACACGCTTTACGCTGAAGGCCAGCGTCGCTACGTCGAAAGCCTCTCCAGCTTCGCGCGGCAGTTTCTTGGGCAGATGCCCAAGCCCGATGTCGATTTTATTGGCGGGCTCAGTCCGTCGATTTCCATCTCGCAGAAATCGTCCGGCAACAACCCGCGTAGCACCGTCGGTACGGTCACGGAAATCCAGGACTACTTGCGCGTGCTGTATGCTCGAGTGGGCGACGGTTACTGTCCCAAGTGCGGCGAAGCGATCACGGCCCAATCGCGCGAACAGATTCTGGCCCGCATCCTGAAACTCCCCGGCGGAACCAGGTTTGCCGTTCTGGCTCCAATCATTCGCGGCCACAAAGGAGAATACCGAGACCTGTTTGTCGACCTGCTGAAGCAGGGTTTTGCTCGTGCGCGGGTCGATGGGGAAACAGTTTCGTTGACCGACAACCTGGGGCTCGACCGGCAGATGCGTCACAACATCGAAGTTGTCGTCGACCGGCTCGAGGCAAAGCCTTCGATCCGAGGGCGATTGGCCGAAGCGGTCGAACTGGCACTGAAGATCGGCAAAGGCTCGCTGATCGTCGAGATTGCCGTCGAAAACGCCAGCGAGGCACCCGCACCGCCAGCAGCACCGGCCTCTGCAGACGCCGAGCCGAGCGACTCGCCGTTGAAATCAAAGCGGCGATCGGCACGCAACAAGATCTCGCGTAAAGAGACCCGACACAGCGACAACGACACCATCTACTCCGTCGACTACTCATGCGCGGCATGCGGAGTCAGTTTCGATCCTCCCAGCCCTCAGTTGTTCAGCTTCAACAGCCCGCAGGGAATGTGTCTGGAATGCGACGGACTGGGACAGCTCTATTCGTTCGATCCCGCGTTGCTCGTTCCCGATCCATCCCTGACGTTCAGGAAAGGGTGTTTCGACCTGATCGACCGTTGGAAGGAGATTGGTCGCTGGCGGCGCCATATTTATCAAGGTGTGGCGGACACGGTGGAACGCCTCCATGACTTGCCCGAGGGAACGCTTTTGGATACCCCGTGGCAGGACCTTGCGCCCAAACTTCAGGACGTGTTGATGTGGGGCACTGGCAAGCAACATATCACCTATACTTGGCGGGGCGGTGCGGCGCCGATCAAGTACGGTGGTACCTTCGAAGGCATCGTTCCGGAGCTGATGGGAAAGTACGGGACAACCAAGAGCACTCCGCATCGTCGCAAGCTTGAAAAGTACATGCGCACGTTGCCCTGTGGTGCCTGCAAGGGCGATCGATTGAACGCCCAAGGCCGCAACGTACGGATCGAATCGACACATCCACAGTTCGCCAAATCACCATCACTCTCGATGCCAGCCGTCTGCGCGTTGCCGATCAGTGACGCTGTCAATTTCTTCAGTGGCTTGAAACTCGATAAAACACGCACCTTGATCGCCACCGAAGCACTCAAGGAAATCCGAGGACGCTTGGGATTTTTGACCAACGTCGGTTTGGACTACCTCACGCTCGCTCGCACGGCACCGACCCTTTCCGGGGGTGAAACGCAACGCATTCGTTTGGCCGGCCAGATCGGTTCCGGTCTGGTGGGCGTGCTGTATATTCTGGACGAACCATCGATCGGACTACACACGCGAGACAATGCGCGGCTGATCGACACGCTGTGTCGCCTTCGCGATATGGGCAATACGGTCGTCGTAGTTGAACACGACGAGGAGACAATGTGGGCCGCGGATCACCTGATCGATTTCGGACCAGGGCCCGGCGTTCGTGGCGGAGAAGTCGTCGTCGCGGGTCCTGCCGCGAAAGTCGCCAGGTCCAAGCGAAGCGTGACAGGCCAGTACCTCAAAGGCACGGAACAGATCGCGATCCCAGCGCAGCGTCGTCCGCCGGGTGAGACTTTTCTGCGGATCCGAGGTGCCACACACAATAACCTCAAGAACGTCGATATCGAGATCCCGCTGGGCGGCTTCGTCTGTGTCACCGGCGTGTCTGGGTCAGGTAAGAGTTCGCTAGTGAACGACATCTTAGTGGAGTCGTTGCGGCGAGACTTGAACGGTGGCGAGGGCGAACCGGGTGCGCACCGTTCGCTGGAAGGCCTTGAACATCTCGACAAGCTTATCGCCATTGATCAGTCGCCCATCGGTCGAACGCCCCGTTCGAATCCGGGCACCTATGTCAAGGTATTTGACGAGATACGCAGTTTGTATGCCCGTATGCCCGACGCCAAGCGACGTGGTTTCAAGCCAGGCCGCTTCAGCTTCAACGTGAAGGGGGGACGTTGCGAAGCGTGCGAGGGCAACGGTTCGAACCGCCTGGGAATGGACTTTCTGGCGGATGTCTGGGTCACCTGTCCCGTTTGTGAGGGCCATCGTTATAATCGCGAAACGTTGCAAGTTAAGTTCAAGGAACGGTCGATCGCCGAAGTGCTGGAGATGGATGTCCAGCAGTTGCTCGAATTGTTTGAAAACGTGCCGAAGGTTCGAGATAAGCTGCAGACGTTGCACGACGTTGGGCTCGACTACATTAAGCTCGGCCAACCGTCCCCCACGTTGTCCGGTGGGGAAGCGCAACGCATCAAACTAGCGCGCGAACTGGCCAAAAAGAGTACCGGACAAACGCTGTACTTGCTCGACGAGCCAACCACGGGACTGCACTTTGCCGATATCAAACTGCTGCTGAACGTCTTGCACGGATTTGCCGAAGTGGGGAATACGGTGCTGGTGGTCGAGCACAACTTGGATGTCATCAAGACCGCCGATTGGATCATCGACATGGGACCTGAAGGCGGATCGGGGGGAGGGGAAGTGGTCGCCGTTGGTACACCAGAGACGGTGGCCAAGACGAAGTCGCACACAGGCCGGGCGTTGGCTCGGTTGTTTGCCTCACGTAACGGTCGAGCGGGCACGAAGAAACCGCCAGGAAGACGGGGGGGCTCAACTCGCCGCCGTGGTGCCGCCGAGACAACACAGAAGATCAGTGTCCGCGGTGCCCGGCAGCACAATTTGAAGCGTGTCGATATCGATATCATGCGGGACGAGATGACCGTCTTCTGCGGTCCCAGTGGTTCGGGCAAGAGTTCGCTGGCGATGGACACGATCTATGCGGAAGGGCAGCGCCGCTATGTCGAGAGCCTTAGTTCCTACGCACGGCAGTTCGTCGCGCAGATGCAAAAGCCGGCCATGGATCGTGTCGATGGCTTGTCGCCCGCAATCGCGATCGAACAGAAGAATCTTGGCAACACGCCACGCAGCACGGTCGGCACCGTGACCGAGGTATACGACTATCTGCGGATCTTGATGGCCAGGCTAGGGCAGCCGCATTGCCCGACATGCGATCTGGCGATTGGAACCCAAACTTCGGACGAGATCGTTGATAAGATCTTGGAGGAAGCCGAAGGGACGCGGCTGTATTTGATGGCGCCTCTGGAAGTCGAAGTCGGGCAGCAATACGAGACCGTTTGGGAAGATATCCGCGCGGCCGGGTTCGCGCGAATTCGTGTCAACGGTAAGACCTACGCAGTCGAAACACCGCCGTCGATCGATCGCCGGCGCAAGTATCAAGTTGAAGTGGTTGTCGATCGGATCGTCGTCAAGCCGAGCGGTCGTTCGCGAATCGCCGATAGTGTCGAGACCGCATTGGGATTCGGCAAAGGTGTTTTGCACGTCGCCCACGTCCAGGAAGAAGTGGCCGAGCCGCGTTGGGAAGTCGTCGTTCATAGCCAGCATCTGGCTTGCGGCAAATGCGGACGCAGTTTCGAGCCGCTCACGCCGCATCAGTTTTCCTTCAATAGTTACCTTAGCTGGTGTCCCGATTGCGAAGGGTTGGGCGTTCAGGTAGGTGCCAATCCAGCCGCCCTGCTGCGAGATCCCAAGAGCACGCTGGCCGATGGTGCCGTCGGCCTGTGGCCGAATTTGGATAACCAGGTCTCGCGGTTGATGCTGGAGTCACTCGCCCGGGAAACAGGCGTCCCGCTGGACATGCCGTTTGACCAGCTCAGCGCACGGCATCGTCGCATGATCATGCACGGGACCAGCGAACAATGGTTTGACGTGTTCCGTCCCTCCCCCGATGCAAAGTCGAAGGAGAAGGCCGCTGCCAGGGGACCGTTGTTCCGTTTTCAATTCAAAGGACTGTATCCGGCCTTGGAGGAAGCCTCGCGCTTGTCACCCGCGTTCCGCAATCGGTTGGAGACATTCGTTGGCGAAGTGGAATGTTCGGCCTGCAGCGGCAGCCGGCTTCGTGAGGATGCGGCGGCCACGCGACTGCGTAACCACACGGTTGACGATCTGTCTCGCCTGCCGCTGGGTGAACTGAAGAAAGTCGTCACAGCATGGCGTTTTTCGGCACGCGAGAAAAGGATTGCTGGCGAATTGATTCGCGAAGTCCAGGGGCGTCTACAGTTTCTGTGTGATGTCGGCTTGACCTACCTGACGTTGGCCCGCGGTGCGGCCACGTTGTCCAACGGCGAGGCACAGCGGATTCGTCTGGCCAGCCAGCTCGGCAGCGGACTGTGCGGCGTACTTTATGTGCTGGACGAACCGACTATCGGTCTGCATCCTCGCGACAACACACGCCTGCTCGCCGCAATGCACAAGTTGCGAGACCTAGGGAACACGCTGCTAGTAGTCGAACACGACCGCGAAGTGATTGACGGCAGCGACGCGATCTGCGACTTCGGTCCCGGTGCCGGCAAGCACGGTGGTGAGATTGTTGCCCACGGTACGCCCGCGCAGGTGGCCAAACGGCGCCGTTCCGTGACGGGACCGTATTTGAGCGGGCGCAAGGCAATTCCGATTCCCTCGAACCGACGCCTGACAGGGCGACTCGACAAACCAGAAGCCAAGGCACCGGCGAAATCCGCAGCGACAACAGTAAAACGCAAAGTGGCAAAAACCACGGCAAAAAAAGCCCGGCCCAAATCCACGTCATTGCCTGAACACCTGGCAATCTGTGGCGTTCGGCACAACAACTTGCGCAATGTCACCGTGAACATCCCGCTGGGAACGTTAACAGCGATCACCGGCCCGAGCGGTAGCGGCAAGAGTTCCTTGATCGATGATGTTCTGTGCGCGTCGCTTGCGCGAACCCTCCATCGTGCCGGCACGGTTCCTGGAGCGCATGACGAGATCCGTGGCATCGAACTGATCAACAAGGTGATCCAGGTCGATCAGCAGCCGCTGGGCAATTCGCCGTCGTCAAATCCGGCGACCTACACGGGCGTGTTCGAGTTGATTCGTGCGTTGTTTGCGCAGCTACCGGAATCGAAGTTGCGCGGCTACACGGCCCGCCGCTTTAGTTTCAATGTGCCCGGTGGCCGTTGCGAAGAATGCGAAGGCAACGGCCAACAGTGCATCGAAATGCACTTCTTGCCTGACGTGTGGGTCCGGTGTGAAACTTGCAATGGGCAGCGATACAACCCAGAGACGCTTGCTGTCTCTTATCACGGTCGGTCGATCAGCGATGTGCTGAATATGACGTGCGGTGAGGCAGTCAGGTTGTTTGAAAGCATCCCTAAGATTCGGCGGATACTGCTGACGTTGTGTGACGTTGGTTTGGACTACCTCACGCTGGGTCAGCCGGCGCCTACACTGTCCGGCGGCGAAGCCCAACGTGTCAAACTAGCCGCCGAACTGTCGCGACCAGACACCGGTCGCACACTGTATTTGCTTGACGAACCTACGACCGGTTTGCACTTTGACGACCTTACCAAACTGCTTGAAGTGCTCCACCGCCTCGTTGATGTCGGAAACACCGTTGTCGTGATTGAACACAACACAGATGTCTGCAAACAGGCTGACTGGATCATCGACATGGGGCCCGAGGCAGGTGCTGACGGTGGACAGCTTGTGGCCGCAGGAACGCCCGAGATGATTGTCGCACAGGAAGCTGCTCGAGTCGCGCGCGGCAAGAAGAAGAAGGTCGCCAAAGGCCGGGCAAAGAAAACAACCGTTGCCGACGACAGCGTGGGCCTGGGCGTGACGACCGATCTGGTGTCGTACACGGCTCAGGCGCTGCAGCCCGTTTTGGCAGCCGGACCGTACCAGCCGCGGGTTCCGTATGATCCCGAGGCAGTGGACAACAAGCGGAAAGGCGACATGGACATTACGGAGATCGGACGCGAAGCCAAGATGCCATGGGAGTCCGACGGTCGTGGTTGGCACACCCGCGACCGTGTCGACCGGAAAGGGGACCCCGTCAAATGGGACGGCGAGGCGTTGGCCCGTGTGATCGATCGGATCCACGAATTGGGCGAGTTCAGTGACACCGACTGGAACGCACGTAGCGTGGTCGAAATTGCCGCCACGACAAAGAGTCACGGCTGGTTCTTTCACGCGATCACCGGTGAGACCTGGCTCTTGAAACTGAAGTTCCGCGTCCATCGCGGCACCTTCAAGCGACAGGAACTGGTCAAGCGGATCAAGTTGAAGACCCTGAACGAAATGGACGAACTGCCAATTTACAGCAACGAGCCGCGGATTAAGGTCCGATCCGCGCGCGGCCCCTGGCAGGAAGTCGAAGTCCGAGTTGCCCATTTGAAGGAGATTGACACACTCGAGTTTTGGGGGTTCTTGGATCTGGCGGTCAGCAGCTTCTTTCGCCATACCGAGCGTGTCGAGCAAAACTTGGACGACCACACGCCCTGGAAGAAGCTGGGACAAAAGTGGCATTTCATGCGGAAGGGTTTTCCGCCGGGGAAACGCGTTCGGTGGGATGCGGAAGTCTTGGAGGAGCTGTTTGAACTTCTCCAAGAAGTTGCGCCCCAATGCAGTTTCCTTTGGAATAGCCAGGTGGTCGTGCGGGTGTACCTGAACGGCCACCGGAATCCGTGGGCCGGAATTGTGACCAAGAAACCGGAAGCACTGTCGCTGGGACTGACCGGTCCTAAGGGTGGGGTTGCCCTGGGACGAATTGCCGAGTTGGGTGTTGCCCCGGAGATCGACCAAACTCGCGATGACTACGATGTGGTGAAGCTCCGTTTCCGCAATGTTGAAGAACTGCATCGCGGTGATCTGGCTGGATTTCTTCGAGAACACATCGCCCTGCTGCGAACTGCAAACGCATAGATAACATTTTTACACGACCTCGTTCCCAGGCACTCCGCCTGGCGACGAGATGATAGCCGTTGTTCGCTCCACGAACATTACGTAATCGCGAAGAACGAAACGAAACAAGGTTCGACCCATGACCAATCGTCTTCTGGCCCCGACATTTTTGTTTCGATTTGCCGCGCCGCTGCGGTTTCGCAAGATCATCTGGTCCGCGCGAGGCGCCGCGTTGGAAGCAGCGTATACGCTACCGAGCTTTGGCGAATTGGAGGGACGCCCATTGTTCGCCGATGTGCGGGCGGCCTGGAACAAGACTGGTATCGCATTTTCTGTCGAGGTGGTGGGCAAGAAACAGGCTCCCTGGTGCCGCGATACGCGTTTGGAAGACAGTGACGGTTTCCAGGTTTGGATTGATTCGCGAGACGCCCGTAACATCCATCGGGCCAGCCGCTTCTGTCATCGCTTTGCGTTTCTGCCGGTCGGCGGCGGCCGGTCTTTGAACGAACCCGTCGCAGCCATGGCGTCGATCAGTCGAGCCAAAGAAGAGCCCAAGCCAGTCAGTCCCAAGCAGTTCAAGGTGACCTGTAAGCGCCGCAACGACGGGTATCATCTGCAAGCCTTCGTGCCCACCGACGCCATTACAGGATTCGATCCCGACGAACATCCGCGGCTCGGATTCACGTATGCCGTCGTCGATCGGGAGCTTGGCTGGCAGACCTTCAGCGTCGGCCCCGAATTTCCGTTTGTCGAAGATCCTAGTCTATGGGGATCGCTCGAATTAACCGACGCGGACGCGAGATGAAATCGCCAGCCAACCAGGTCGACTGTTACGACTATCCGCAGTACTGGGATCTCGCATTTCGTTCGGAAACGCAACGGGAAGCCGATTTCATTGAAGCCGCCGCACAGAAATACTGCGATTTCCCAGTTCGGCGGTTGTTGGAGCCTGGCTGCGGCGGCGGACGATTGGTGATCGAAATGGCCGCACGCGGTTTTGACATGACCGGTTACGATTTGAACGAACGGGCGATCAAGTACGTCTGGCGGCGACTTGCCCGACGCGATCTTCATGCCAGCGTCTTCGTGGGAGACATGACTGCTGTCCACATGATGCGGCCCGTCGATGCGGCCTTCAATACGCTCAACACATTTCGCCACTTGACTAGCGAAGACGATGCGCGCAAGCATTTGGAACTGACTGCCGAGTCACTTCGACGGGGCGGCATTTATGTGTTGGGCTTTCACCTGTTGCCGCCGGACGCCGAGGAAACGTGCATCGAACGTTGGTCGGCCAGGCACGGTACAACGCGGGTTGCCGTCACGCTTCGGGTACTGGACTTTGATCGACGACGCCGAATCGAGGTAATTCGCTTTTCTCTTCGAGTACGCAGCGGCAAACGCGACCTGCGGATCACAGCGGATTACGAATACCGGATCTACCAAGCCCATCAATTCCGCCGACTGCTCGACACCGTACCCCAGTTCGAACTGTGTGATGTGTACGATTTCTGGTACGACATCGACGATCCTCTGAGATTGGACAACAACCTGGGCGATGCTGTCTTCGTCTTGCGTCGACGATAGGCGGCGTTATCGAACCACCGTGGTGCCGGTTTCCGCGGGCACCGTCCCTGCGGCAACACGGTTTGGACCCAAAGACACGCCGATCCAACCGTCCGCGATCACAAACTGATTCACGTTCAAGTCGGCGATAGCGGGATGCTCCGCGAGTTTGCTGTTGATGATGTTGAATGGCTGCTTCTTCGACAAGGCTCGACTAAAAATCGCACGCAGGGCGATTTGATCACCAAAGCTCAATCGTTTGCCGATTAGCTGAATGACACCGTCGCGGACGAGATTCGCGTGCAAGCGCGTCGAATCGGGAAGGTGTTCTGCGCGAACTTCGAAATGATGCCAGGAGTTTCGCCGATTCTTCAGTTCGGCGATTTTCAAGAAAAGCGTCAACTTGCCATTGTCGCAATGAACTCGTACCGGGTTCACATCTGCAAACTGCACGGTAATATTCTCTGGAATGTCATCGGGCACTTCCAGGTCAGATCGATCGAAGGCATCAGCCAAATCGCGATAGAGTTGACGCAGCTTGGTTCGCCTGCCGTCCAAACGTAGTTTTTCGAGCGTGTTGTTGAGCATCGTTTCGTGAACCTGCACGGTCAACATGCTATCCGATGGTGCCTGGGGTCGCGGCGTGAAAGCACCCAGATGATTCTTGCCGGCCAGGCGATAGCGGGCGATCAACCGGTCCTCAGTCGTACGCATTTCTATGACATCTGGATCCAGCTCGAGCCTTTCCAGCGGGGCAGTGATCTTCTTCTCAACGATCACCTGCGTCTCTTCCAACTGCAATTGGACTTCACGGTCAAGCCTTTCTCGCATCTTTGTTTCAAGACGTGTTTCCGAAACCCAACGCGCCATTTCCGTATGATCGTCATGTTGCTGGCGGACAATTCCTCGGGCGACCCAACCAAGAATCGGTAGTGAGTCGAACAGAGTGCGAAATCCTGTCAACTCTGAATGCATGGTCGCGACAGCTTCAGAATCCGAAACCTGCATCCCACGCTGGTCAATCTGGAACAGCTTCCGCACCTGATAACGCGAATATCCATTGTTATAGAAGGTGGCGGGACCGCGGGTAGCCGCTGTTTGTGATTCAATCTCACCCTCGACTTCCAAACCAAATCGCCAGCTGCGCTGATCGGGAATCAGGACGGTTCGCATGTGGGCCGTCCCCTGTGCATTGCCGAATACTTGGGCTCCCACGATGTTCTCGTCGACTTCCTCTTCGAAATCGTCCTGCTGGGGCAACAGCCGATTCAACAGATCGTCACGAACAGCCACACGCAAGTTGGCATTTCGGTAATGGACGTCCAAGATCTCCGCCAGCTTCGCAATATTCTCGCGTTCCGACCAACGAATCACCTGATAGCTGGCCGCAATACGATGCGCTGCCTCAGCGGAACGCGTTTGCTCGTACAGTTCGATATCGTCCAACAGTTGTAGATATGCAATCGGCTCGACGACCCATCGACGTAGTTCGCGTTCCAAGTCCAACATCACAGGTTGCTGAAAAACGTCTCGTTGCGCTGAGGTCAGTTTGGGCGAATTCATGCGCACCAGAACATCGCGGGCCAGGGCGGCACGGACGTCAGCGTCCGCCTCTTCACAGAATTCCTGGATTTCGTCCAACCGCAGGTATTTCCGCCAAGCCGCCGCGTTGCCGAGCTTGATGCGAACCGCGTCCAGTCGGTCCTTCGTCTCCTGGCTGGAGCGACTTGCGTTTTTCGGAACATCATCCGCGGCAATCTGATGTACCTGCCGCCAAAGCAGCTCGCGACGAACGGTGGCATACGCGGCGCGAAGAATGCCAGTTCGCATCTCCTGCGACGAGGCGTTCTCAGCCAACACGCTGCCTTGTTGTGCCACGATGCTCATTTCGTCGAGCAACGGAAGCAAGTCGTTCGAGCTGAGCGATTTCTGGCGATGAACGTCTTCAAGTGTTGTGATTGCGTGTGCCGCCCATGATTGCGTCTCGTCGAACCTCTGCAACGGGCGAAACTGCTCGATCAGCGAGACGGCATTGGGCCAACCGTGAGGCGTCTTGGGAATCACCTCGGCCCGCTGGGGCAGGACGGGTGAATCCGATCCTGATGAAACTGGGATTAACCGTTTCGCAGGCGCTGCAATGGTACTCGTAAGAAGAGAAGGTTCCGTTGTTCGCTCCGGCGTCCGCACAGGGAACTGCACTCGGTCAGCGACTGGAGGCACCGCCACGGCCTGATGGCGAGGTGCCGCGAATTCAGGCAATTCGATGGGAGCAACATTTGCAATCGCGGCCAGCGACGGATCCGCCCATGGCAAATGTGTGACCACGCTCGGTGCGGGGAAGACGGCGATCAATTGACTGGCTTCCGGTTCGCTGGCAGATAGAGCCTCGACTGGTGGCGAGCTGACCGAAACGGATTGGATGAAGACCGGCGTGGTAGGTGCGATCGCGACGGCCCTTCCTGCCTGTCCATTGCTCGTCGATGGACGAGAAGCAACGACGCTCCTCCAAGTGAATGGAGCCAACAAGGTCAACACAATGAGACACCCAACAGCGCCTAGGTAGTGCCAAATTGGCAAGGCGTATTTGACTTTCCGCATTCTTACCTCGCTCTCCGTACCGAAATCCGCAAGCTGACGATCACTCGTGCGATACCACAGCTCATCTGAATGGATCGGTAACAACGGGGTAGAGAATGGAATCAGTTTTTCCAAACCGAACGATTAAACCGTTTCATCCAACTAACTTAGGGGTGCTCGAAGCTGGTCATGCCGTTTATTCTGATTAGGAAAGGCGGGAACGCGACCGTCGCAGGTCATCTTATTTCTTGCAGAGCACCGTATCGTCATTAACCGATTTCAGACAAAGACAAGACTGCCGGAGGATACGCTCGGACATCCCAATCAAAAGTGTCAGGCAACTGCGTCGTCTCGAACCGTCCGTCAGATTCGACCAACAACACGCTGCCGCTGGGTAACAGCGCCAGAACTTCGTCGATCATGGCCGAAAGTTGCGGCCAGCGCTCAAGGTAGAAATCGTAGGGGGGACAGCAGAAAACGACCGTCGGCTCATCTGCCTCCACCATAACGCGCTGAACCCAATTAAACGTATCGCCGGAAAAGACGTCGATCTTGTCCTCGATCTTCAACTCGGCCGCGGTATCGCGGATCAGTCTCGCATTCGGAAAACGACGTTCGATCAGCACGGCGTTGGCGGCACCACGGCTGATCGCTTCAAATGCCATTGCCCCGGTACCAGCAAACAGATCGATCACATGTTTGCCTTTGATTGTCGGTCCCAGCAAGTTGAAGGCGGCCTCGCGAACACGGTCTTTCATGGGCCGGGTGGCGAGATCCCCGTCGTAGCGGATGGCCCGGCCCCGCATGTCCCCGCCAATAATCCGGATGGTGGGAAGCTTGTTCCGTCCCTTAGAGGACTGCTTCACGGGTAAGTTCTCCACAAAATTAGCTGGTTTCAGGTGGTTGATTGGCCCACGACGTCTTTTCTCGTGCGGGCACTTGGCTTATCTTAAATGACTCTGACGGCACAAGTCCGGCTCAAACCGCGGGAGTTGCCGGCCAAACAGGCGAATCTGACGGTTCTCGCGGCAAACCAAAGGCCGTCGTCGCTTTCAGAGTCGGTGCGAACCGGATAAAGTCGTCGTCCGTATTCGTTTTAGCTAGTCAGAGGGATGACCGGCAAGGCACTGCTAACAACGAAACCCAACTTTGTTTGATATTGAGGAATGAGAATCATGTCACGTAAATGGCTACGCCAATGTCCGTTGCTGGTTGCCCTGGTATGCACAATCGGACTGGGGACGAGCGTTCTCGGCCAGAACACCCCGCAGGGTACGACTCCGCCTCCCGCGACCCCATCGGCAACGGAGTCTCCAGACACGCCTGAGACGCCGGAAGCAGGTAACCAGGCGGCGCCAGCTAAAGAGGCGTCGGCATCTGCCCCAGCGGCGGACAAGGCGGCGTATGCTGCGAAACTAGAGCAGTGGAGGACCATCCTCAAGTCGCTACGGGCCCTGCCACCTCGCTACGCGCTCGCCAAAGAAGCCGAAGCCGTCGGAATCCAAAAGGAATGGGATGACTTGATCACGCAAGGCGAGCGCTTGATTCCTGAATTGCGAGCCACGGGCAAAGCCGCATATGCATCCGCACAAGGTGGAGATCGGGCCATCGAGCGATTTCTGACCAAGTTGTTGGCCGATGATATTGCCCACGATCGATACGAGCAGGCGTACGAACTGGGCACTTCGCTGGTCGCCAGCGGTTGCGATGTGAAAGAAGTGTTTGACGCAAGCGGTGTAGCGGCATTTTGCACCAACGATTTCGACGGTGCCGAAACGCTCCTGAAGCGTGCCCAAGACGCTGGCGGTCTGTCCGAAAAGGGTCAAGAAAACCTGTCGTTGATCGATGAATACAAGTTGTATTGGGCGAGCGAAAAGGAGCTTCGCGAAAAAGAAGCTGCCGCCGATGATCTACCCCGCGTGAAAGTCACGACGAATCGTGGCGAACTGATCGTCGAGTTGCTTGAAAACGAAGCTCCCGACACGGTTGGTAATTTCATCAATCTCGTCGAGTCAAAGAAATTCTATGATGGGCTCGGCTTTCACCGCGTGTTGCCAGGTTTTATGGCCCAGGGAGGTTGCCCACAAGGTGACGGTTCCGGTGGTCCTGGGTACATGATCAAGTGCGAAGTAGATGCCGAGAATCATCGCAATCATTTCCGTGGTTCGCTGAGCATGGCGCACGCGGGTAAGGATACTGGCGGCTCACAGTTTTTCTTGACCTTTGTGCCAACGGCACACCTCAATGGTAAACACACGGTTTTCGGTCGCGTGATCGAGGGCATGGATGTGCTCGCAAAACTTCAACGCATCGATCCATCGGAAGCGGGTTCGCCAACGAAGCCCGATTCGATTATCAAAATGGAAGTGCTCCGCAAACGAAAACACGAGTACAAACCAAACAAGTCACAATAATACAATAGGTCCAATCATGGTTTATCGCTTTGTGTCCGCGGGGTTGGCTGTGTTGTTGAGTGTCGCCGCTCTAACGTCAATTGGCGCACAAGATGACGTCGCTGCCAAGGACGACGCCGCGGCACCCGCGGAAAAGGCCATTCGCCCTTTTGCGGAAGTATCGGCCGAGTGGGATTCGACGGACAAGAGCATCAGTGAATTAGAGGACAAATACCGCACCGCGTCCGCAGCCGAGAAGGTGGAACTCGTCAAGCAATATGACGATCTGATTAAGAAGTCTCTCGCTCTCTTGCCTGAACTTCGCAGTGCGGCCCTGGCTGCCTACGAAGCGGCACCGAACGCCGATGAAAAAGTGACGACAACGTTGGTGGGATTGCTGGCCAACGATGTCCGATCCGATCGATATTCCAATGCCCTCAAACTCGGCAATTTGTTATTGAAGCACAAATGTTAAAAACCCGCTGTCGATGGCCTCGTTGGTTCTGCGGCCTATTGTACGGACGATTTCAAAATGGCTGCGGTACACTTGAAAAAAGCCAAAGCCGCCAACGCCCTTTCCCGGCTGGCAGACTCCTATTTGAGTGATCTCGATCAAGCGACGAAGTCGTGGGCACGCGAACAAGCGCTTCGCCAGGCAGAGGCTGCGGCGGACAACTTGCCGCGCGTCAAACTGCAGACCAATAAAGGTGACTTGGTGATCGAACTCTTAGAGAACGAAGCGCCACAAACCGTTGCCAATTTCATCAGCCTCGTCGAGAAAGAATACTACAACGATCTCACTTTCCATCGTGTCCTGTCCGGCTTCATGGCCCAAGCTGGCTGCCCCGACGGAACGGGTACGGGCGGTCCCGGATACAACATCTACTGTGAATGCCACCAAGAAAACCACCGACACCATTTTCGTGGAACGCTAAGCATGGCTCACACCGGAAAAGAAAACACGGGTGGATCGCAGTTTTTTCTTACATTTCGACGTACGGCACATTTGGATGGAGTACACACCGTGTTCGGTCGCGTCATCGAAGGGATGGATGTCTTGGCGAAGCTGCAGCGACGGGATCCCAGCGGGCGGAGACAACCGGATCCTGACACGATTGTCAAAGCGGAGGTCCTTCGCAAACGAGATCACCAGTACGTCCCAACGAAAGTGGGCGAATAAGGTATCCGGCTCGTCATCCGAGATTCAGCTACTTGACCAGCTCGCCGTCGAGGCGGTAGATCGCCAGGTGATTCCCGTCGGGATCTTTGAATTCCGAGACAGTGAACTTGCCAGTGACGGATACAGGTCGGACTGTGAATGAGGTCGATTTCCCCTTGACCATCTCGACCAGAATGCAATCGAACAGCGCCGCACCGGGTCCAAAACAGCATTCCATGTTGTCACGTACCAAAACGAACTGCGTGATCCCTTTCTGCAGATAACTGGGCAGGATGTAGCCGCGAATTGTGATGGGCTGTTTGTCAAGCTGCTCGATTTTCTTGGTCAACATGGTGCGCTTGAACGGAGCGCCTTTTTTCATTTCGAACTTGATGTCGTCGAACGTGATGTTCTGCCGCTTCTTTGGTTTTTTTTTATCGGCGCCCCGTGCCACACCAGCGGCGTTGGAAATCAGCATTGCCAGCATCAAAGCAACGACGACCGAGTTGGATCTGAACATCATTTGGCATAGTCCGCCATTAGTTGGTAGTAAACGCCTGGTCGATCCGCCACCGGCTGGAGAGTCGGGTTTACTCTTAAGACTCCCGCCAGACGGCGTTTGGTCATCGAATAGTCAAGCGTAAGGCCCTTTTTTAAGATGACTTCGACCATGTGGGTCTGCTTGGGACTTCCGCCGAAACAGCACGTCCCAATATCGGGAACCAGCACGAACTCCTTCAAACCCAAACGTTGCTGGCCTGGGTAAATATAGCCCTTGATGAAGACTTGCTTTCCATCCATCTCCTGAGCCGTCGGCGGTGGATAGTCTGGCATCTGAGCGCCGGCCTTCAGCACGTCAAACGACAGTCGCTCGTAGCCATCGGGAACTTCCGTCGAATAGATCAGCGCATGACAGGCAATGCCACCAATGAACAGCGCCGCACCCAAGATCGTGCCCAGACCCGCGGCCGTCTTACCGGTCAGTTCCGCAGGATATTTACGAATATTGCTCAGCCCCAGACTGCCCAAGATCAATCCAATCAGTGGCAGAATTAGTACAGGCGCGGGAATCATCCCCACGGTCCAAATGCAACCTGGAAGCAACAAGATCACTCCAATGATTGCGACGCGGCGAGCCAGCCGAGGACGAAACACTCCCAAGAGGATCGTGCCTAGCAGCACCGCGATCGGTGGAACCGCAATCAAGATCAATGTCAGTGTCTCGGGCATCCAAGCAGAAACGAGTTGGCGTAGCCATGCCGCGGCAGTCCCGTACTGCCAGGCGACACCGGGCAGCGCCACAAGAACGCCCAAGGCCAACGAGATTGCAGCCGCGCGGCTGACCGCTCGATAGGGCGCAAATGTCTCGCCGACATCGCTGTCACTGAACGCCGTTGCCGGCTTGGTTTGCTCCGATATACTCATCAATCAACCACCCACACGAATTGAGATTGGCCACGAGCAAACTCTGCCCGAACTGGTTCACGCTTGTTACGTTTCAAAGGTGGCCATGGTTCGCAGGCTAGGCAATACTCAGAAATGACTGCGCGGCTCGCGATTCTACGTTGCGGGAAATCTCGCATCGATTCTTGGATTCGATCGTGCTCTCACATCCAAACTTCGCCTAGGTTCCAGCGCCGCCAGCGGCGGGAGTCGCCTTGGCTGGCTTGGTCTCGGCTGGCTTGGTCTCGGCTGGCTTGGTCTTTGCCGTTGCAGCCTTGCTGGCACCCGAGGCTCCGAACGGGAAAAACGTATTGGCTCGTTTCACCGCCGTGGGATCGATCTTTTCCAATAGGGCAATGTGCTTCTTAGCCATCGGGTTCGGGCAAGCCCGCAAGTAATTGACCACCGGCACACGAACCCAACTGGTCTTGTCGTCGGCATCCTTGAACAGTTGAACCAGCTGATCCATGACCGACCAGTCTTCCCATCGAGCGAGGTCGGGAATGACCAGATCCGCCAATTGAGGTCGGGACAGCATGTGACGGAGGCCCTGCAGGATCCTCTCGCGCGGAATCACGTCCGTCTCACTGCCGTGGAAACGTAAGGCCATGATCGCGGCGTAGGTATCCGCGTATTCCGCCTTGGCGTTCTTCAAGAATAGTTCTTCAATCAGCGGCATACCGGCCGGTCCTTTGAGCGTCAGATAGCAGCCAATCATTGCGTCCAGTCCGGCTTTCTTTTTTCGATCGTCGGACTTTAACAGGTCTTCCAGCATCGCGACATCGCTCGAGTTTCCGCAGACACCCAACAGCGTCAAATAGAGGCGACGTCGGCTGGCGGGGATGTCCGCATCCTGAATCCACACGATCAACTTATCGTGGTCCATATTCGGTTTCAGTGATTTGATTTCCGCGTATGGAGCTTTCGCGAACTCGTCGTATGCATCTCGAGCCAACATCTCATCTGCGTCTTCCAAGTACTGCTGAAAAAACACCAATCGTGCGGGCCCTTCTGTGGGAAGGTCCAAAAGACTCGGGACGTACTTGCGTGCACGTTCGGACAATGGCAGAGGAGTCGACCAGGCGATCTTGGGCGGATCGACGCCCATCACCAGGAAGGCGGTTCCCTGTTTTGCTTCGCCAAAGAATACCGTTTCGACAATCTGACCGACCTCGGCCAGCGCCTTACCTTTGACAATCCGCCGGACCTTGAATTTCGCTTTCGGAACCTCCTGTTGGCTTTCATCACCTTTCTTAATCGGTGGCAACGCAACCAAATCAGCGATGACCACGATGTCCATCGACTGGATTTCCTCGGTGAACGTTTGCGACACCGTCGAGCAGAACGGGCAAGCCAAGGCTTGCACTGCAGTCAGCGCACACTGCAATGCCAGGGCTAACGACATCAGCGGGAAAAATCGTTTCATGGCGTCATCCTTTCCGCCGTTGCCAGCGGTTTAGAGGTTGTCCGATAGTTCGTAGTATTTGGTGGGTAGATTCGAGGCAGGTTGACGACCGAAACTCGCTGCTTAGCTCGGCTCTTCTGTCAGATTTGTAGTGCGCCCGCCAACTGTGGGAAGGCAGTCGCGAGAATATATCAGGTCATCAGGCTCCCAACGACTTGGCCACGTCAGTTTGGTAAGCAGCCAACGCTGGAAGAAATCCTACAATAATTGCCAGCAGAATGAGTGCCGGAATCAGCCACAATTCCGGCGACATTAGTCCTATTATCGGGCCCAGCCCCCACAGATCAAGGTTCTCCAATGGTGGGGCGAAGCTTAGAAATCCGACTGAAACGCCAGTGCGGGCCTCAATTTCGCCACTGGCCGCCATATTCAAGGCGTGACCGCCCGTCCAGCCGACAGTTCCACCGGCAAGCGACAGCAGGATCGACTCAAGCAATATTACCGTCATTACCGTGCTTCGGCCGGCACCCAGCGCCCGCATCACCGCGATTTCGTGCTTCCGGTCACTCATCGAATTGTAGATGCTCACCAGAATGCTGATCCCGGAAACCACACAGATCAACGCGGTCACCACCAGCAGCGCCAATTGAACTGGCCCCACGAACTCCTCGAACAACACCGTGATCTCGCGAATCGGTTGCACACATTGGGCATCGTTGCCTTCATTGATTGAATTCGACATGCTCATGCCAATGATATCGCTAGTGTTCCGAATCAACACTGCCGACACTTCTCGTTGCTCGACCGGCAGCCGCTCAAACTCTGGATCGGCTTCGGCGTGGTTTGGCTGGTCGTCTTCAGCCGCCGAGGACGATTCAGCATCGTCCGGCAAACTGTCGAACTCGCCGACATCGATCGGCTTGGCATGATCGTCCATCAAGTAGAAACCTTCCAGATTGATGAACGCCGCCCGATCATTGGGTGTCCCAGAGTATTCCAAGACACCCACGATTCTGAATTGGTCGCCGTGCCGTGCGCCTTCAGGATCGCCGTGCGATGGCGAGAAGCCGTCGCCGACCCCGACCTTCATTTCGCGTGCCACCGACGCTCCCACAACGGCCTCGAAATAGCCATGCTCTTCACTCCAGTGTTTGAAGTTGCGTCCCGCGGCAAATTCAAAGGGCTGATCACTGGCTGGGCCGTGGCGGAGCTTGTCGAACATGTCCGGCGTCGTGCCCACGACACGAAACTGACCGAAATAGTCGCCCAAACAAACGGGGATCGCGAAGGCGGTGAACTGGCCGAACCTGCCGCCGCGATCCAAGTCCAACAGTTGCTGGCCGCGCGCTTCAAACAACTCACCAGCAATTTTCGAGCCGAGACCAGCCAAGGGGACACCCGAATTGGAATCGATGCCCAACAGGATGTTCAGCGTTTCCCACTGGGCCTGGTGAATTTCGCTGCGAATCGTATTTCTCAGCCCTGCCTGACGTTCGGTCGCCGAGACAAACTCGAGGTAGTATTCGTACGGAATATTCTCGACAGGCTTGCTCAGATAGAAGACCGTGTTCATGGTCAACTGGAGCTTGCCGCCCTTGGCACCAACAATCTGGTTGTAGCCCAAGCTCGAGTTATTGCGGAACGACTTTGCGACCACACCGTGCACCGACAAGACGGCCACCACCATCATGACACCCAGTGCCATGGAAACGGCGGTCAGGAATGACGCGAGGCCGCGTTGTTGGATGCTCCGCCAGGCAATTCGAAACAGACTCATGAGACTTTCATTGCGGTTTTGCTGACAACTCGATTGACATCTTCAAGGCGATCAACGCGATCAAACTGGCTGGCGACTTCGGTCGAATGCGTTACCAGCAACAGCGTAATCTCTTCTTCACGACAGGTCTCGCGAATCAGGTCGATTATCAGTTGTTGATTGGCGGGATCGACGTTGGCGGTCGGTTCGTCGGCCAAAAGCAAGCGAGGACGATTGGCAAGCGCGCGAGCCACCGCGACACGCTGCTGTTCGCCCACTGACATGGCGGCGGGCTTGTGTGACGCGCGCGAACCCAAGCCAACTCGATCCAGCAATTGGCGGGCTCGCTGCGAATCTTTCTTGCCGCGTGCAAACGTCATTCCCAGCAGCACGTTTTCCAATGCCGTAAACGCGGGCAACAGATTAAACGTCTGGAAAACGTATCCCAACTTGATGGCTCGGTAACGGTCACGCCCAGCCTCAGAAAGCTGGCTCACTTCGACATTATCGATGCGAATCGATCCCGCATCGGACCGACCAATCCCCGCGATGATGTGGAGCAACGTCGTCTTCCCGCAGCCGCTAGGCCCCACCAATACCATCTGTTCAGCCTGACCGACACGAAACCGATCGATGTCGAGAATCGGCAGAATGTCGCCGTTGGCTTCCAGATAGGATTTCTTGACGCCTTCCAATACGAGCATGACGGATTCCAACGACAAAGGGGCTTTTTCGAGCGGGCCAATGGGAAAGAACAACCACTTGCCTGCTAACAACTTACTAGCTTCAGGGAGAATCTCAAAGAGACCTCAGGCGGGATCTTTCAGAATACGCAGGCATTCTACGCGATGTTCATCACAGCGGCGGGCCACGACAAGAAAGAAATGCTCAGCGGGTACGCCTGGTACCAGCCCCGTCTCGACAACACCCAGATTGTGGAACAACGAACAGGAGGATTGGAAAGAAGACCCGGCTACCTTAGCGCGATACGACACGAGTCAGTTTGAACCGAACGACGGAGTCAAGAAACGAAATGGACACAGCCATGTCGTGAGAGAACTGCTGACATAAGACGCCGGCGGGCTGCAGCAAAGGTCGAAAGATGCAATACCACTAATAGGTCAATTCTGCACCCACGTAAGGCGTAATGCCGGGCGACAGAACGGGCGTCGGATCGCGGAACTCCGGTATGGAGTTGAGCGGATCTCCTGGGATCACCAGATCGAGGTGTTCACGATAGGAGCGGTCGAACAGATTCTCGACGCCGCCGACGAAGTGAAGGTTCTCCGTCAGATCGTAGACGCCTCTGATGTAGGCAGTCGTGAAGCCTCCGGTTCGCGACTCGACTTC
>PVBE012659962.1_pt1 | contig 49452 bp, 45 predicted proteins | sample 1631181 | NCBI WGS metagenome assembly PVBE01 (sample SAMN08397723, study PRJNA350692) | Marine metagenome, whole genome shotgun sequencing project. | isolation source: water | place: Pacific Ocean | collected 2012-04
ATTTCCTGGCGTAACTTCGTTCTCATGCCGCTACAGCCTCCGTTTCGAGAGTGATGACACGGTTGCGCAGACGATCGAGGTAGTCCGCCCACGCCTGCAGCATGTCCCGACGCTGCTCCAGGAAAGTCGTGCGATTGTAGGCACGGCCATTCGAGTCTCGCACAGCGTGTCCCAACTGCATCTCAACCCAGTCAACTGGAAAGTTTAGTCTTTCCACCAGAATTGTTCGAGCAATTGCTCGAAACCCATGTGCCGTCATCAAGCCTCGATAGCCCATTTGGTGGAGGGCGGCGTTCAGTGTGTTCGAGGACATGGGGCGGCCCTTACCCCGCATGGAGGGGAATACATAGCAATTTTGTGCACTCAGTGGCTCCAGGTCGCGCAGGATTGACACTCCCTGGATAGGGAGCGGGGTCACCATCGGAGCGCCACCCTTGCTTGGGCAGAAGTCCCACGTGGCAGCGTCCAGATCGAGTTCCTCCCACTTCGCTTTGCGCAACTCGCCAGGGCGGACGAACACGATCGCAGCCAGTTGTAGAGCCGCTCTTGTGGCCGGTTGGCCTCCGTAACCCTCGATCGATCGCAGCAGCGGGCCCAGGTCATCCGGATTGACCAACGCCGGGTGATGCTGAGTCTTCGCGGGCAGGAGAGCATCCTGTAGGTCGTGGGCCACGTTCCTCTCGGTCCGCTCAGTAGTGATGGCGTAGCGAAATACCTGCCCACACAAGCTGCGCACACGGTGGGCGGTCACAACACGTCCGGATTTTACGATTTCACGCAGAACAGATAGCAATTGGGGGGCGCCGATGTCTCGGATGGACACCGACCCAATGGCCGGGAAGACGTACGACTCAAGGCGCCTCAAGCTGTGGTCGGCGTGATCGGCGACGACACGGTGGCGATGGACTTGCTCCCACCACTCGCGAGCTATGGCCTCAAAGCTGTTGGAAGTGGCAGCGGCCTCAGCGGCTTTCTCAGCCTTCCTGTGGGCGCTCGGATCGATCCCTTGGGCAAGGAATCGGCGGGCCTCATCACGAGCCTGGCGTGCATCGTGTAATCCGACTTCTGGGTAGACGCCCAGGGCAAGCAGCTTCTCCTTGCCGTTGTGGCGATACTTGAGGCGCCAGTATTTCCCCGGCAACTGGACGTGCAGGAACAACCCCCCGCCGTCGAACATCTTGAATGACCGATCCTTGAATACTGCGGACCGTACGGCGACGGCGCTCAGTCTATCTTTGCCCCTGGGCATGGGGGTATGTCTCTGGTCAGTGAGTGGGGTATGTATGGGGGTATGGTTTCCAACACTCTCCCGTAATGGCTCTACATACCCCTCAACATACCCCCACGTGACATCGGATGTCAATGGACATATCCAAATATCCCTGGAGCAGTAACAACAAGAAACCCCTGTAATAAAAGAGGTTTCAGGACTTCAATGGACTTCAGTGGAAGTGTATTGGCGGGAATGTGTGGGAATCGAACCCACCCAGCGTGGTCTTAGCACACCGCAACGGATTTGAAGTCCGCGAGGGCCACCAGAGCCCCATCCATTCCCATTCCGTTCATTCCGTAACCGTGATCAGGCGGCGCACCGAACCGTCCCGCTGGGTGACACCACGACTGTCGAAGTGGTTGAGCAGAGGTACGGCATACTTGCGTGTCGTGGCTGCCAGCTCGCGAAAGGTGGAGACCTCGATCTCACCGTGGTCCTGAAGGTAGCTCACCAGATCCTTCTCGAGGTCCTGCAGCACCCCCGCATCGAACAGCAACTGGTCGGCGAGGCGCACGAGCTCGCCCCGTCCCTGCATCACTTCGATCACCGCCTGCACGTCGGCCGGGCCGGCCTGCACCTTGTCGGGCAGGTCCTCCTCGTCCGGCGGCGCGGCACCCCCTTCGCGCAACAGCTCGCCGACGCTCTGCCGCAGACTCTCCAACTCCGCTGACAACTCGACCTCGTGCTCGGCGAGGCTGATCAGTGACGCCTGTGTCCGCAGGCGGCCCGTCTCCGCCAGGTGTTCGAGTGCCGCATCGTACACCGGCTGCGGGCAGCGGGGCGCCACCTGTTGGCGCAATGGCTCGCGGCCGATGCCCGACTTCAGAGGTTCGGTTCGATGGAAAGTGGCGAGAGCCTGAAGGATGGCGTCGCAGAGCCTGCTCCAGGCCCGATCGTGCAGGAACCGGGAGGTACCCCCATCGGCAAAGCTGGCAGCCTGCCCCGCTTCGACGAGTCGCAGCAGTCCTCGCACTACAGACTCGACGTCCTCGCCCAGCAGGTGGGCCAGCTCGGGTGCCGTCCTGCCTTCATCGCCAGCCGACCGCAGGAACACCTCCAGGGGGATCTGTGCGGTGTCGGTGTCGAGATCGCCCAACGTGGACAGGACCTCCGGGCGCCGACGGCGGTGCTTGGGCGGCAGCGGATCCAGGATGATCCCGCCTCCCAGTGTCTGCGCCGGCGAGTAACGCCGGATGACGAAGCGGTCACCGTGTGCCGCCACCGCGGGAGACTCGAGGCGGAGCTGCACGTAGCCGTTGTCATCGGGCCCAAGCACGTCGGCGTCGAGCAGGACGACACGGGCGAGCACTTCACTCGGTCCAAGGTGAAGGCGCACACGGTCACGGTGCAGCAGCGGTGCGGGGATGTCGGCGAGCATGCTCAGACTCGCGTCGAGCATGTAGGTGGACGGGAAGAATCCTGGCAACGCCAGCGTATCGCCGCGCTCGACGTCGGCCGCGTCCAGGTCGGACAGGTTGACGGCCGCCCGCAGACCGACACCGGCCTCGGGTCGGTCCTGACCGTGGACCTGCACACCCCGTACCCGCACCGACTGGCCCCGCGGCTGCAGCACGAGCTCATCGCGGGGGCGAACGATGCCCGCCAGCACCGTGCCTGTCACTACCGTGCCGAAGCCCGCCACCGAGAATACGCGATCCACGGGCAGGCGGAAGGCGCCGCGGTCGGCCCGCACCGCCACGCGACCGATCTCATCTTCCAGGGTCGAACGCAAGTCATCGACGCCGTCGCCGGTGGTCGAGGACACCGGCAGGATAGGCGCGCCGGACAGGAAAGTGTCGGCGAACAGCTCACTCAGCTCTTCGGTCACCAGCTCCACCCAGTCTGGCTCGACGAGGTCCGTCTTCGTCAGCGCCACGACACCGTGCTGAATACCCAACAGCTGCAGGATCGCCAGGTGCTCGCGGGTCTGCGGCATGACGCCATCATCAGCAGCCACGACAAAAAGCGCCAGATCGATGGAGCTGGCACCGGTGACGGCGTTCTTGATGAAGCGCTCGTGACCGGGTACGTCGATGAAGGTGACGTGATCCTTCCAGTAGGCGAAGCCGACGTCGATGGTGACCCCCCGGGCCTGCTCCTCGGGCTGGGTGTCGGTGTCGATGCCCGTGAGGGCTTTGACCAGAGCGGTCTTGCCGTGATCGACGTGTCCCGCCGTACCCAGAATGACGTGTGGCGACGACATCAGCCGCCGGCGGCCCCTCGTAGGGCGGTGATGATCACCGGCACGTCGTCGTCGGTGACCGTGCGCAGGTCCAGGTGCAGCCGGTCGTCCCGTACGTAGCCCACGACAGCGGGTTCGTTGCCCCGCAGGCGTGTCGCCAGATCACCGGCTGACATCCCTGCGGGGTTCACCACGAGGGCGACGCTGGGAATCTCCTCCAGCGGCAGCGAGCCGCTGCCCGCCTGTGCCACCGATGGGGTCGCCTCGATTTGCCAGCCTCGCGCTGTCAGATCCTCGACCTCATGTCGCACCCTCTCAGCTCGCGCCTGCAGATCGTCGGTTGTGGTCGTCATCATTCGCAGAACCGGCAGATGCACCGGCAGAGACTCACGATCCAGATAGAGCCTCAGGGTTGCCTCGAGGGCGGCGTAGGTCAGCTTGTCGCAGCGCAACGCGCGCATCCAGGGGTTGCCGCGGATAGCCTCCACCGCCTCACGACGCCCGACGATGAGCCCTGCCTGCGGGCCTCCCAGCACCTTGTCGCCGCTGAAGGTCACCACGTCGGCGCCGGCGGCGATGCTGTCGGCGACCAGCGGTTCGGCGGGTAGCCCCCAAGGCTGCAGATCGACGAGGGCGCCGGCGCCCAGGTCTTCGACGACGGGCACACCGTGCTGTCGACCCATGGCGACGAGGTCAGCAAGGGGCACTTCGGCGGTAAACCCCAACACGCGGTAGTTACTCGGGTGAACGCAGAGGATCAGCCCGGTGCGCTCGGACAGGGCCTGTTCATAATCTGCCAGGTGCGTACGGTTGGTGGTACCCACCTCGACCATCACAGCACCGCTGCGCTCCATCATGTCGGGCAGACGGAAGGAGCCGCCGATCTCGACCAGCTGTCCACGGGAGACGATGATCTCGCGGTCCATGCCGAGAGCGTTGAGGGCGAGCAGGACAGCGGCGGCGTTGTTGTTGACCACCGTCGCCGCCTCGGCCCCGGTGAGCTGGCAGAGCAGTTCTTCTACCAGAAGATGCCGGTGTCCGCGCTGACCGCTCGCCAGATCGACCTCGAGGTTGCTGTACCCCGCCGTCTCGGTGATGCGATCAAGGGCGGCCGGCGCCAGGGGGGCGCGGCCCAGGTTCGTGTGCAGGACGATGCCGGTGGCGTTCACCACCGGGGTCAGACGCGGCGCCAGGGTCAGTACCAGGCGCTGGTGGACGTCGGCGACGATGGTGTCGAGGAGATCCTCACCCGACGCCTGCCCGTTGCCGGCCAACAGGGCCTGGCGGATCGTGCCCACGGCATCACGGACGAGATCGGCAAGAACGGCCCGGTCACAGCGTTCGGTGAGGGCGACGACGCGGTCATCGCTCAGAACGCGGTCCACCGAGGGCAGGATGGACAGATCGGGGCCGGAGGAGGGGTCTGTCTCGCCATGTGGCAGCTGGTCGGTCACGTTTCGACAGTACAGTTCGCCATGGTGGTCGGCAAGGTTCGACAGAGTACCTTCCATCGTAGACACCAGACCCGGGAGACCCCGATGGAAATGCCGGCAAGCGAAGGCCAGCTTCGCGTCGTGCTCGATACCGATACCTACAACGAGGTGGACGACCAGTTCGCCGTCGTCCATGCGCTGTTGTCACCGGAACGGATCAAGCTCGAAGCGCTGTACGCGGCACCGTTCCACAACAGCCGGAGCGAGGGTCCAGCCGACGGCATGGAGAAGAGCTACGACGAGATCATCCGTCTCCTCGAGCGGCTCGGCGTCAGCGAAAGCGACCGTGTATTCAAGGGATCGGATCGCTACCTGCCCTCGCGCACGGAACCGGTGCGCAGCGCCGCGGCCGAACACCTGGTGGATCTGGCCAATTCAGGAGAAGGTCCGCTCTATGTGGCTGCCATCGGCGCTATCACGAATGTGGCTTCGGCCATTCTCCTGGATCCGGGGATCACCGAACGTATCGTCGTCGTCTGGCTGGGTGGTCAGCCGACGCATTGGCCGACAGCACGCGAGTTCAACCTGCGGCAGGATGTGGTCGCCGCCCAGGTCGTGTTCGATTCGGGCGCATCCTTCGTGCATATCCCCTGCGCCACGGTGGCCTCCCACCTGTTGACGACGATCGCCGAACTGGCCGAGTATGTGCAGCCCCAGGGAGACATTGGCCGGTATCTGTTCGACATCTGCGAGTCCTATCGCCAGGACCAGTACGCCTGGTCGAAGGAGATCTGGGACATCGCCGCCACCGGCTGGCTCATCGACGAGAGCTGGGTGCCATCGACTGCGGTGCCCAGCCCGATCCTGACCGATCAGGTGACGTGGTCGGTGGATGCGTCGCGACATTCGATCCGCATCGCTCACGGGGTTCGCCGCAATGCCATCTTCGGGGATCTGTTCAGGAAGATGGAGCGCTTCGCCCGTGGTGAGCTGGCGCCTTCCTGGAGCTAGTGTCGTGAGCGGCGAAAAACGGTCGCCCCGTCGAAAGGTGAAGAAGAAGAAACGGCCGGCGAACAAGCGTCTGCGGGCGATGCGGCGGAAGCGGAAGCTTCGTGCCATCGGTCTGGCTGGACTCGGAGTCGTTGCCGGGGCCGTTCTGCTGTGGGGTGCGTTCGCCCTGTCGTCGCCTGAGCCAGGCCACCGCATGGCGCCCTACCCCGGGGCGCCGGCGGCGGTGCGCGACGATCTTCTGTACCTGACCTACGTCGACAGTCTCGCCCGTGAGCCGCGGGGCATACCCGAAGGGCTGCCGGAGGAGGGTCTGCTGGCGCGGCAGCTGGTGACGCTGTCCGGCGTGCCGCGGCACACAGCCCGGGACTGGGGGTTGATCCCCAAAGCAGAAGAGGACCATGGGCCGCTGAACGAGCTGTTCCGCGAGTTGAACCGCAGGGGACGGGTCATCCTGCCGCTCTATGGCGCGTCGCTGGGTTCACACCTGAAGGAGCGGAAACTGCATCCCGGATACCTCGTATTCGGGCAGACCGCCGCGGCAGGACCCAACGAGGCCGATTTCTGCGCTGTGTTGACAGCGGTCTACAGCATCCAGCCGAAGTACTCCGTGCTCATCTACCGCGACCCCGAATCGGGGCATCTCGTCCACGGCAGCTTCAAAGACATGCCGACGATCGGCTACCTGGGAGGGGGCCGTCTGGGCGACGACATCCCCAAGGTCTATCGGGAGTACCTCCAGTCCCGCGACGCGCGCAACAGAAAGCCACTCTACACGCAGTAGGCAGAGCGGCTGTCTGTCGTCAGGAGGCGCGGGCCGTGGCGTTGTCGAACCAGAGAATCGGCCCGGAGTGACGCACGACGTCGCCGTCCTCGAGACCGAGCCCCTTGTCCCGGTCGACGAGACAGGCGAGAAACACCTGCGGATCGATGGGCGATATGTGGAGCGAGCGCACCCGCTCACCGCGCTGATAGTCGAGGCGGATGCGGTCCATAGACAGGGCCGGCGCCAGCCCCACGCCGCGTACGACACAGGCGCGGTGCAGGTCGCCGAGGGGAATCGTCCAGCGCAACAGGCCGCTGCGCACAACGAGTTCCCGCGCCGAGATGTGGTAACGCACCGGAACCGCCGCCAGCAGGAGCAGGACGGGGACGAAGGTGGCGACGAAGAACAGGGCGAAGGGCGCCAGGTTGTCGACGTTGGCCATAGCCGGCACGGCCACACCCATGGCGGCGGTATCCAGCAGAAAGATGGCCAGCACGAGAAGCAGGACGGGGATGAAGTCGATCTTGGAACGGAAGTGCTTCATAGTGGAAAGATAGCAGCCTCAGGTGAGCCTGACGACCCTTGTGCCGGTGAGGTCATCAGGGTTGAAGCACGGCATCGACGGCTGGTGGGAACAGCTCCTGCACATCACCATCGAGGCGGAGAGTGACCCCGGGACGGCCGTCGTGCTCGGTGGCTCCCCGGTTGATGATGACGTACGGCGCGCCCTGTTCGACGGCTTCGAGGGGGACGTTGGCAGCCGGATACACGGAGAGCGTCGAGCCGAGGGCGACGACGAGATCACATCTGCCGGCGGCGTCGGCGGCGCGTTGCAGGTCGCCCGGCACCAGGTTCTGGCCGAAGCTGATGGTGGCTGTCTTCAACAGACCACCGCAGGCGCAGTGGGGTGGTTTTCGCGTCACCCGAAAGGCCTGCATGTGGGGCTCGGGATCGGAACGCTCGCCGCAGGTCAGACATTCGGTCTCGGCGTTGGTGCCATGGATCTCGACGAGGCGTTCGGCGGATGTACCGGCTCTGGCATGGAGGCCGTCCACATTCTGGGTGACCACCAGCTCGATCCTGTCAGCCGACTCCAGGGCGGCGATGGCCCGGTGGGTCAAGGTGGGCCGGGCGTCGCGGAATATGGGCCCAGTGAGACCGTCTGGTAAAAGTAAGTAGAAGGGCAGCACGTGTCGGACTGGGGACCAGGTGGCGTCACTGCGCACGCCTGAGCACCTGCATCGACAGGTGATGGTTCTTCTCAAGAAGCCTCTCCAACAAGGCAAGTAATTCTGCAGTTGGATCCTGGGCCTCCTGCATCTCCATTTTCAGTTTCTTCTTCTCTGGGTCTTCATCGTCGCCACCGAAGTGGAAGAACAACAGGGCCAGCGCGATCTGTCGTTTTTCTTCGAGAGTTGCGGTAGCCGTATAGCTCCGGGTTTCCTCCAGGGCCAGAATTCTGTGATCCAGTGATTCGCTCTCCGTCGACGGATCAGCACGCTCGGTGAATTCGAGGGCCTCTCTGTACAAGCTCTGAAGCTCTTCGGGTAGTGTGTCGATGATTTCCTCGGGATTGGGATCGGGACTTGCAGCTAGCCCTTCCGCTTCACCGGTTGAAAGGCGCACTGTGGAGTTGAAGGGAAACTCATGTGTCTGTCCTCCGGCGATAAGAGTGCCTCCGACCAGGCTGATGTTACCTGCTCCAGAAAAAGAGCTGGTGATCTGGATTCGTATCCTGCCGAGAGATCCCGCATCCTCAGGGCTCCTATGGTCCGGAGTACCAGCGCTGATCCTGACACCGTCGTCGGTTTTCTGAGGTGGTAGAGCGTCCGTGCCAGACATCAGTCCATCGGGCTGGAAGCTCGCATACTCGAAGTGATCAGGCTCAAATCGCAATTGGACGTCGAAGCCCTCAAGGTCCTGCGCACCACTGAGCGCGACCAGCTCAAGGTCAAGAAGATCTCCCGGCCTGACCTGCATTTCGCGAACGTTTTGGTCTCCCTCTCTCGGATCGAGGTCAAGGACGAACTCCGCGGAAGCTGCTGCGCTGAGTCCGGCAACGCATGCTGCGACAAGTGAGGAGTATCTGACAGTGCCAGGCATCGCGACGTGCTCCGTGTGAGGTTGTGATGAGGCAGGTGTTAGAAGGGCAATGGGCGGCCAGTGAGGATCAAGGGTGTAGTCGATGGCTCGTCAAGTCAGCATCCGCGTCTGCTGCGGATCACGGCACACCTTTCTCCGCGTTGCCCTGGGCAGGAGTTTGGTCGTGATCTTGACGGTGGTGGGGGCAACGAAGAAGGGCACACCCTCCTCCAGAATAGAACGGCGCCATTCAGTCTCAAAAAGTCACCCACCTTGCCTGAAGGCATAGAGGTTTCCTGAGAAGTCTGCCAGGAAGAGCAGCTCGCCGGAGATCGCGGCTGTGGTGAAGACGGGAGCGCCGAGGTCCATCTGCCAGCGCCCCGTGCCGGTGTGGACGTCGATGCCACGGAAGATCCCATCTGAAGCGGCAAAGTAGATCGTGTCACCAGCAAGTACGGGGCTCGTTTCAACAGCAGCCGCACCTGAGCAGGCATAGGGCACGGTATACGACAGGGCCTTGCCGGTGGGGTGGTCCCAGAGCGGTTCAAGGGTGTCTCGTGAGAATGCGGCGACACCCTTGTCGGCAGTTCCCACGATGAACAGATCGTTGGTGATCAGTGGCGCACTGGCAGCGTGGAAACTGCCGTCTGCCTGCCGCTGTTGCTCAATCGCGCCGGAACGCGGATCGAGGATGAAGAGCGAATCCTGCGCGGCCAGGAAGAACAGATTGTCACGATACGTCACCGTACCATCGCGGAACCGCAAGCCGTGCTCGGTGTGCTGCCAGAGAAGTTCACCGGTGGCGGCGTCGTGTCCGTAGAGACCGCGCCAGTGGGAGGACGCGACCAGGACCCCGGCGCCCAGGGTCATTGTCGGCGTACTGCCTTCACCGCCATCCCAGGCGCTGTTTCTCCAGAGCGTCGAGCCGTCCGTCACGGCCAGAGCCTGCAAGCTGTGACCAAACCCGGTGAATACCGACTCGCCATCCGTCACCAGGCCCGAGACAAATCCTGGCAAGCGATCGTACTGCAGATCCTTCTGCCACCGCAGCGCACCCGTGGCGGCATCGACGGCATACGTAAAACCGTGCAGGTCGGTGGCGATCACGGTGCCGGCCGCGTAGACGATGGTGTTCTTTACTGAATTCCGGGTTGGGTAACGCCAGATCTGCTGGCCCGTGACCGCATCACAGGCGATGATGGCACAGTCTTCCGCGTTGCCGTCGTCGATGGTGGCGGTGAAAACGCGGCCCTGGGCGACGACGGGCGATGCCATGAAGATGCTGGCGCCCACGTTGTGCACCCAGTGAAGATGCAGCGGCGGCGGCAGCGCCCTTGCTGCGCCACCATCGTGACCGGTGTTGCCCAGCAGATTAGGCCACTCCGTGGCCACGTCCGGGTCGGTTGTGTCTGTCCCGGGATCTGCTGCTGTGGTCAAGGTGAACTCGACGTGTGCTGTGAGGGTGCGACCATTGGCCAGCCGGGCCTCTGTCGTGAGTGTGTACGTCGTGGTGTTTGTCGTGTCTTGCGGCAGCCACGTTGCGGACCAGTTCCACGCTGACCGGGGTTTGAGGTCGAACCATCCCGTATCGCTATGAATACGGCAACGCACCGCCACCGTCGGGGAGGGTGTGTGATAGGCGTTGACGGATACGGTGAAGGCTCCGTCGGCACCGCGCGGCAGGTGGTCCTGCCTGGGGGACACGACAGTGATGTGGCGGTGTACGTAGCTGCAGCGCAATTGCGTGCGTACGTCGCCTTCGGCATCCACATCCACGACGCGGAAGGCTGCGGGTGAATGGTCGATGCCGCCCTTGGCGACCACGGCCGTGCCCAGAGAGATGGGCCCATCAGGGCTGTGGCGCTTGTGGAAGTGGCTGTGCCAGTGGCCGTAGAGCCAGGCCTTCAGGTTGCAGGAACTCAGCTCGATGACGCTCCCTGAGTGGTCGTCGCCATCGCTGAAGTCAAAGTTCAGGCCGTTGGTGAGCAGGTCGTGGTTGAAGATGATCTTTGGCTGCTTCTGCGGGAACAGGGCCAGCAGATTCTGCAGCCAGGTGAAGATCCGCGCCTGGGAGTAGGAGGGTTCAAAGTCACCGTGGTTCATGGGTGTCACCACAAACAGCACATTGCCTTCCTCAAAGGAGTAGTTCACGGGGCCGAAGCGAGTCTCGAAGAACTGCTCGCCGTAGTCACCCGCCAGCAGGTCGTGGTTGCCGAGACTGGTGTAGACCGGTGTTCCCATCGTCGCGCTGGTGAAGTTGCGGCTGTGCCAGTCGATGCCTCCGGCGTAGCACAAGTCACCGGTGTGAAAGATGAAGGCAGGCTGGGAGTCGCGAACGAAGTCTTTCAGTTCGTCCAGCCAATCACCCATTTCGGCGGTTTCCGTATCGGAGATGTGGACGAAGCTGAAGTGTTCACGCCGCTGTTTCGGTCGCATGGCGAAATCGTAGCTGGCGACAGCGGCGTCGGTGCGGATGAAGTGACAGGAGGCGGCAAAGTCGGGCGGCTGGTGGACGCTGATGAACCGGGCGCTGTCGTGGCCGGGCAACTCGAAGCAACCCTCGGCATCGCTGCGCACGACGTGGAGGCCGTCGCTGACCGGTACACCTTCGATGCCGCGACACTGGGTGTCGGCGTCGCTGAAGACCCGACCACGGAAAGGTCTCACGGGCCGTCCTGCCTCCGCATCACTTCGTACCCGGTGCTGTCTTCATGTCAGGAGCCATCGCCCAAAGGGTAGGCAGGTCAGGCGAGCGGTCAAGGTGAAACCCGGCGACATAGAATTGCGGGATCTTGCGTGCCCTGGGCAGGAGAGTCCGGTTGGGACAGCTGGCAGCGTCTGGTGCGGATTTCCCTGACAGTGGATATAGAGAGCCGACCTGCGCTAGTTACACGTTGAGGTCTTCATGTGTCAGGACCACAACGCGAGGAGGACGACATGCCCGGTGAACGAGTGCGCAAGTGCCTGGACGCGGCGGGGATTCGTTACATCATCATTCGCCATTCTCCCGCCATTCTCCCGAGTTCACGGCACAGGAGATCGCCGCCGAGACCCACATCCGGGGCAAGGAGCTGGCGAAGACGGTGATGGTGAAGATCGATACGAACATGGCGATGGCGGTGATCGCGGCGTCGAGCAAGGTCGACTTGGAACGGCTGCGTGAAACCACCGGAGCCGGAATGGTGGAGTTGGCCACGGAGGAGGAGTTCGGTGGTCTGTTCCCAGAGTGTGAGGTCGGGGCCATGCCGCCTTTCGGTGAGCTGTACGACATGCCGGTCTTCGTTGACGATCTGTTGCGTGAGGACGAGGAGATCGCCTTCAATGCCGGCAGCCACATCGACCTCATCCAGATGTCCTACACCGACTATGAGAGCGTTGCCTCGGCCGTGGTCGCCAGGATACGGGCTTAGCAACGGACACGACCAGCGTGTTCTAGGGCTTCGCCTCTATAGTTCGGCGACGATCTTGCCGCGTACGTGTCGGGTTTCCAGCTGCGCCAGGCCCGCCGGGACTTCGTCGAGACGGATCAGCTGCTCAACGAGGGGAGCGATCCGTCCCTCGGCGACGAGGGCGATCATCTCAGAGGCCATACGGGCCAGATCCAGCTGAGCGTCCCGGTTGTTGTCGTTGTGGGCTGCACCGAGGGAGATCTTGTGCAGCGAGATAGCCCGCGCGAAGGTGTCATCGGATAACGTCGGCAAGCCGGCGATGCATGAGATGGCGCCACCGAAGGCCAGTGCCCTGACGCCCTGATCGGCGGTTTCTCCGTCGACAGCGGCCTGCACGGCGTCGACGCCCCGGCCGTCGGTGATCTGCTGAATTCTGGCCGGTACGTCTTCCTTGCGATAGTCGATCACGTGGTCGGCACCCAATCTCCGTACATAGTCATGATTGCCGGCGGACGCGGTGGTGATGACGGTAGCGCCCAGGTGTCGACAGATCTGGATGCCAAAGCCGCCGACGCCACCGGCGCCCCCCTGCACCCATACGGTGTGTCCCGCCTGCACATTGAGCCGGCGCACCAGGCCCTGGTAGGCTGTCAGACCAGCGCAGGGGATGGCGGCGGCGGAGACGAAATCGACGCCGTCGGGGATGGCTGCCGTAGTGTGGGCCGTCGTGATCGCCAGCTCGGCATACCCTCCCGGCCGGGCGAGGTTGCCGTGATAGAAGACGCGATCACCCGTCCGCCAGCTGTCGACGTCGGCACCGACGGTATCGATGGTGCCGGCCACGTCGAGTCCCAGGATGTGAGGGTAGGACCAGGCGGGGTTGCCGCGGCCGGCGAGCTTGTAGTCCACCGGGTTCAGGCCGATGGCGGCCACTCGAACGCGGATTTCACCAGTGCCAGGTTGGGGCTCCGATACCTCATCTACCCGCAGCGTGTCGAGGGTACCGGGCTGGTCCAGCAGGATGGCTCTCATGTTCTCACTCCATTGTCGAGGACGTTCGTCGCCGAGTGAGGATAAAAAGGGTGATCGACAGTGTGTCAAGGTAGCAGTCGGGTCGTGTGAGAAGGGGCGATTGGCGTCGTCCAGGCTGCCGCCGACGCGCACAGCCGCAGTCCGCCGACTGTAGCCGTCATCCATCGAAATGCCCTTGAGATCGGGCATGTTTCGCTGGTATGCTGGTTGTGCATACAACGTGAAAGGGGATCTCGCATGGTGCGCTCACGGGCATTTCTCATCCTCGTCCTCCTGTCCATCGTTCCCGGATGCAGCCTGCTGCCGGCGGGGCGTGGTTCGTCCCGGGACATCCTGTTCCCGCCAGATTTTCAGTTTGGCGCGGCCACCTCCGCGTACCAGGTCGAGGGTGCCTGGCAGGCGGACGGCAAAGGCATGTCGGTTCTCGACTTCTATACGAATCAGGTCGGCATCGCCGGCGGGGCCACGGGCAACATCGCCATCGACCAGTACCGGCGGTTCGGCGAGGACATCGATCATCTGCGTCGGCTCGGCGTCGACACGTACCGCTTCTCCATCGCCTGGTCCCGCATCCTGCCTGAGGGCACCGGAGCGGTGAATCCGGACGGCATCGAACACTACAGCGCCGTTATCGACTCGCTGCTGGCTGCCGGCATCGAACCGGTGGTCACGCTCTACCACCAGGATCTGCCGCTGGCACTGATGCGCAACGGCGGCTGGGGCCATCCAGAATCGCCCGAATGGTTCGCCGAGTACGCCCGCATCGTCTTTGAGGCCTACGGTGATCGTGTGTCCACCTGGATCACGCTGAACGAACCGTACATGGAGACGATGTACATCGGCAGCATCGTCAAGGGGCAGTTGACCCTGGCCGAGGACGGCAGCTTCGTGCCCGTACCGGGGGCCGCCCTGGCGGCACAGACGCTGGACACCCACCACCATCTGCTCGCCCACGGGCGAGCGGTGCAGGTGTTTCGTGATCTGGGGCTGCCCGGTCGGATCGGTGTGACGCTGAACCTGTCACCCGTGTACGCGGCGAGCGAATACCCGGAGGATCGCGCCGCCGCCCGCCTGGAAGACGGCATCCTGAACCGCTGGTTCCTCGACGCCGTACTGCGGGGATCCTATCCGGCGGATGTCCTGGAGGAGTACCGCACCGCGGGTCTGACTGCGGACCTGGACGGGATCTCGGCACTGGCGCAGGTGCCTCCGGACTTCATCGGTGTCAACTACTACGCGCCGAGGCGTGTGCGCGAACGGGTCGACGCTCCCCGCTTCGGCATCGAGGTGATCGCCAACAAGGACACGGTCTCGTCGATACTCGGCGAGGTGTACCCGGAAGGACTCTACGACCTGCTGCTCCGGCTCCGGGACGACTACGGGTCACCCCGACTGATCGTGACGGAGAACGGCTGCGGCTTCGGCGAGAACGATGAAGCCGTCGTCGGTGGGCGGATCCATGACCGGCACCGGGTTCAGTACCTGCACGATCACCTGCGGCAGGTACACCGGGCCCTCGGCGAGGATGTCCCCGTCGAGGGCTATATCGTCTGGTCCGCCTTCGACCACTTCGAGTACACCGCGGGGTATGCGCGGCGGTACGGTCTGATCCACGTGGACTTCGACACACAGGATCGGCTGTGGAAGGACAGTGCCCACGCCTATCGGCAGGTGGTCGCGCGCCGGGGCCTCACGTTCTGATACACAGGAGAGAGAGATGAACTGCAACAGGATTCGCAGGGTACTGGCGCCGGGCTGTCTGGTGGTGGCGGCGTACTCGGCTCCCGCCGTCGCCGCCTCCCTCGATCTGGCCGTGGGTGGCACCGGATTGAGTCTGGGTGATTCCAGGGGCATCCGCGGGGTCAGGATCAATCTCGTCGACCGACGGCTGGAACGGGTCGTCGGTGTGAATGTGACCCTGCTTTCGGCATGGGGGCCCAGACGGGGAGAGGTGGTGGGAGTCGCCGTAGGGCTGAAGCCCGGCCTGCGACGAGTGCATGGTCTCGGCCTCGGCATCCTGGCTCTCGACGCCAAGCGCGTCGAGGGAGTGGTATTGGCCACTACCGGTGCAGCGGCCGGTGGTGACGTTCGCGGTCTCCTGCTGGGGGGCATCGGGGCCAGTGTCGGGGACGATGCCACGGGCGTGCTCATCGGCGGGATCGGCTCCGCCGTGGGCGGAACGCTCAAGGGGATCAGCATCGGCGGTGTCGGCACCAGCGTGCAGGGTGACCTGACGGGTCTGTCCGCTGCCCTGATCGGGGCCAGCGTGGGAGGCGACTTCAAAGGCGTGGGCCTCGCCGGAATCGGCATGTACGCAGCCGGAGACGCCAGGGGTCTCGTCGTCAGCGGTATCGGCGCCGCCGTGGGAGGGCACTTCCGCGGCATCGTCGCCGGGGCCTGGGGCGTGAGCGTGGCCGGGGATCTGGAGGGGATCGCCATCGGTGGCGTCGAGGTCACCGCGACACGGGTGAGCGGCCTGACCGTGGGGCTGCTCAACGGGGTCAGCCTGAACAGCCTCGACTTCCGCGCGGTAAACGACAGTCACCACGGAGTTGCCATGGGTGTCTTCAATTTCAGCCGCGAGCTGACTGGTGTACAGATCGGGCTGCTGAACTACGCCGGCAACAATCCGAAATGGGCGCGCCTGCTACCGATCATCAATGTCCATCGATGAGGGCGCGCACCGACCTGGCATGGGTCCGTGACACCCGCACCCGGGTGTCGTCATCGAGGCGGGCGACGTAGCCACCTTCGCCGTCGCTGGAGAGCTCGATCAGCGAATCGAGGCAGATGATGCTGGACCGGTGGACCCGGAGGAATCGGGATGGGTCGAGACGTGTCTCCAGCGCCCCCAGTCCGCCGCTGCAGAAATGTGTGCCATCGCGGGTGTGCACCCGGGTGTAGTCGCCCTCGGCCTCCAGCCAGCGTATGTGTTCGGTCGGCACGGCGACGATACGTTCGGCCACCTTGAGGAACAGGCGATTCGAGGGAGCGTCAGCGGATCGTACATCGTGGAGCAACGACACCAGGCGGTCCACCTCGTCCTGGTGGACGGAATCCAGAGCCCGATGGACGGCGGCGGAGAAGCGCTCGAAGTCATACGGCTTGAGGATATAGTCGACGGCATTCACCTCGAAGGCACGCACGGCGAACTCGGCATGCGCGGTGGTGAACACGACCCGGGGGATGTGCTCGAGGCGGGTGAGCAGATCGAGACCTGACAGCGTCGGCATGTGGATGTCGAGAAAGGCGAGAGCGGGCCGCTGTTCGTTGATGACACGAACAGCCTGTTCGCCATCGGTGCAGGTGCCGACAACCTGAATCTGCGGGAATCTCTCGAGATACTCGGACAGGAGTTGACGCGCCGGCGCCTCGTCATCGGCGATGACGGCGGTGACCTGCTCGCTCATGGGGCGGACGCTCCGGGAAGCAGGACGGAGGCGGTGAAGCCCCCTTCAGGTGGCGCCGACACTTGGAGTTCTGCCTCTGTCCCGTACATGGTATCCAGCCGCTGGCGGATGTTTCGCAGGGCCGTGCCCCGCTGTCCCAGTCCCCTCGATCGCCGATCACCGACGCACCGCTGTTGCGCACCTCGAGCCGGACCCGACCTGATACCAACTCCGCCGATACGTGCACCTGTCCACCCTCCGGGAGGGGCGCGATGCCGTGTATGATTGCGTTCTCCACCAGGGGCTGCAGGATCATGGGCGGCACCGTCGTAGCGAGCAACTCATCAGGTATGTCCGCTTGCACGGCAAGGCGGTCTCCAAGCCGAGCCTGTTCCACGTCCAGGTAACTGCGGGTCAGCGTCCACTCTTCGGCAAGCGGCACGACGTTGCGGTCGATGGAATCGACGGCGTAGCGCAGCACGTCTCCCAGGCGCGCGATGAGCCCACGCGCCTGCTCCACATTCTGCCCGAGGACGGCGCTGATCGTGTTGAGGCTGTTGAAGAGGAAGTGGGGATTCAGCTGCGAACGGAGGACGGCCAGCTGCTGCTCCCGCAGCAGACGCTCGAGCTCGACCTGCTGCTGCTCGCGCCAGCGCAGCTTCTGGCTGGAACGTACGACGTGAAACAGGCTGAACTGTATCAGGTAGGTGAACAGCATGCCGAGGAGCTGCCAGATGAGCAGGTCCATGTTCAGCTCCGGTTCGCCGGTGAGGGCCACCGAGACGCCCCAGGAGGTGTAGAATACCGCCGCCATGTACACGGGGCCGAGTACGGCATGGGCACCGACACGCCAGCCCCAGGGTGAACGGTCGAGGCCCCGGATGACGACGAGCCAGACCGGGATGCCGTAGAGGGCGAAGATCAGACTACTGATGACCTGACTGCCGAAGGTCTCCAGGAGAGACAGCTTCAGCATGACGCAGAAGTAGGCGGTGAAGAAGGCAGCGTACAGCGTCCAGCCCAGCGCCGTGAGCAGAACGCCCCGGCGGGTGATGCAGGGCAGGGGAGGCAGCGGTCGCTCACCGTGGGTTACATGCAGGGTGTTGTCAGCCACGTCCTTGCCGATGATAAACGAGGGCCCGCCGCTCAGCCCCAGACCGAAGGGCTGCCCGATGGTGTGGAACGCGGTCAGTGAGGATTAAGGCCGCTTCCAGCAGCACGCTATCCTCTCAGCGGTCTTTGGCTGTCGGCTGAGCGTAATACTCAGCTGAAAAGGGTGCCCCGCTGGTCGCCTGCGTGTGTTCCAGTGGCACGATCCATTCCTCCTGTATGTCCATACCAAAGCCGGGTGCATCAGATGGTGTGAGCCGACCATTCTTCGGTACGGCTACACCTGGAATGCGAGCCACCTCATCCAGCGGCACACCTGGATCAGAGCCCAACCAGAATTCCGCCTGTAGAGATTCAGGCATTGCCATGGCGAAGTGCTGACCAAAGGCAGAATTTGCACCCCCATGGGGGATGGTCTGCAGCCCGGCCGCTTCGCCGATGGTGTAGATCTTGATCGCCTCTGACAAGCCGCCACACCAGTTCAAATCAGGTTGCAGGACATCGACACAGCGCCGCTCCACCAGCTGACGGAAGGCCATGCGACCATGGTGATCTTCGCCGGTGGCAATGGGCATCCAGGGTACGGCTCTTTTCAACTCCACGTGGCCCTCCAGGTCGCCGGGGATCAGGGGTTCCTCCAACCAGCGCATGTGGAAGGGGCGCAGGCGTTCGGCGACCTGCACGGCGAAATCGACGTTGTAGGACATGACGGCGTTGAGCATGAGGTCGGCCTTGGGGCCGATGGTTTCGCGAGCCGCCGCGAGCTTCTCCTCCAGTCGGCACAGGCCTTCGGTACCTTCCCGGTAGTGCACCGGGTTGGTCACCTTGAAGGCGCCGAAACCCAGCTCCATGGCCCAGTCCAGATCGTCCCCCGTAGCATAGAGATCGATACTCTCGCGACACGGCCCACCCAGAAGACGATACACGGGTAGATCCAGCAGTTTGCCCTTGAGATCCCAGAGGGCGAGATCAACAGCGCTACGGGCGGTTGTTGCATGGCCGGCATCACCCAGGCGCTGAATGGCACGCCACATGAGATCGTTGAGAAACTCTGTGGCCAGGCAGTCTCTGCCCAGCAACAACGGTGCGTAGATGGACTCGATTACAGCGGCACAGGTCGCACCGAAACTACAGAAGCCCAGACCCCAGGTACCGTCTTCCACGGTGATTCGTACACAGACCTGACCGCCGCCCATGCCGGGCATCTTGCCGGGCAGGCGGGAGAACTCCGGGTAGTAATTGATCGGCAGGGAGCGTGGCGACGTGCGGTTCCAGGTGGCGCGGCGCGGTGGTGTCTTTGCCGCGGTCTGAGGAAGGTTCAGACGAACCAACTCAATTGCGGTGATCTTCATTGCTTGCTTGCCTCCATGGTGGGGAGGCAAGGTACGACGGCTGTGGGCTCGAGACTACTCTCGCTCGCTTGAGCGATGCCGAGGCCCCCAGCGATGGGTACGACCGTCAGGGAGACCTCATTCACGTCTGTGTCGAACCGGCTCGTCCCCCTGACGATTGGCCAGTGAATGCGGGGTCAAGTCAAAGCGCGTTTCGTGGCCGTGAAAAAAGCGGTCCAACTCGTCGACCATCAATCTGAGAAAATGCGGATAGGCATCGCCCGTAAGACCGGCAAAGTGGGGGCTCAGAAATACGTTGGGCAGCTGGAAAATCTCGCTGTCGGCCGGAATCGGCTCCGGGTGAAAAACGTCCAGACCGGCCGTGATGTCGCCGCGCTTGAGCCGCTCTATCAACGCCGGCGAATCGATGATCGCTCCACGCGACACATTCACCAGCACCGCCCCCGAACGAATCAGCTCAAGCTCCCGCCGCCCGATCATGCCCTCGGTCCGCGACGTCAGCGGCGCCAGACAGACGACGACATCGCACTGTGACAGCACATTATCCAGCGAGGTCTGGAGAAAGCCCACGGCATCGGCCATCTCACCGTGCAGGTACGGGTCGTACACCCACATTTCGGCCCTGAAGGGCCGCAAGAACTCAATCAGCCGCCGTCCGATATGCCCACAGCCGATCAGCCCCACCCGTTTGCCAGTGAGAATACCGCTCATCTCGGTGCGCCCCGCCTGGGCTTTTTCGGGTTCTCCGGCGATGAGCTCGCGGAAACGGGCCCCGGCGTTGCGTAGTGAGACCAGGATCAGCCCCAGAGCCCACTCCGCCACCGGATAGGAGGAACCATTGGTCGTATCCACCGTGCGAATGCCCCGCTCCCAGGCGGCTTCCACGTCGATCCGGCTGGCAAAGCGGTCGCCCTCCAGTTCGCCGATGATCTTCAACGCGGGCGCCCGGTCCATGATCTGTCCATCGATTACAGGTGCCCCATTACAGACGATCAGACCGTCGACATCCTCCAGACATGGCCCTGAACGCTTCATCGACTGGGTATCTTTCGCGACTTCGTAAATCTGCCCCCCTTCTCCCTCGCCCAGAGTCCAATCGGCAAAGCCTTCGAGTCGCTCTATCTCCCCGGGAACCAGATACCTCTTGCGCGCCCGCTCATTGCAGACCAGCAGTACTTTGGGACGAGAAAAGGCCATGTACTATCGTTCTCCTCTGTCACGTGGAACACTCGCGAAATCGGGGCGCAACTTCCTCGGCGAAAAGTTGCAGTCCATCCTCCCGGGGCGCGTCCATGAACCACAGCAGAAAGTGCCCTATGCCCGCCTCGGCATAGTCCCGGATCTTTCCTTCGACCTCGTCGGGCGTACCGATGAGCCAGGCCGGGTTGAGCGAGTCGGGTATATCGTCGGTGGCGGTCAGGCTAAAGATCTCCTGGTAACGACGGCGCACAGTCGCGCGATCCGGAGCCACCAGGATCTGGGTAGCCATCGCTTTTTGCAGATCGTCGACCGAACGCCCCGCCGTTTCGCAGGCCGCACCCAGCGCCTGGAGTCGTTGCTCCAGCACAGGCAAAGAGACGGGAGTCGTGTGCCAGCCCTGGCCGTAGCGGGCGCAGGCGGCCAGCGTGTCCGGATGAACTTCCCCCATCCAGATCGGAGGATGCGGCTGTTGTACGGGACGGGGTCGGCATACCGCCGCGCTCGTGTGATAGTAGCGCCCTTCGAAGGTGACGGGTTCTGTTGCACTCCACAGCTCCAGGGACAGTTCCAGCCCCTCGACCATTTGGGCGATGCGCTCGGCCCGATCGTCGCTCCACGGCAGGCCGTAGGCCAGGTGCTCGCGGGTCTGGTTCCCCATGTCGGGATAGTAGATCAGGCGCCCGTCGGAAATCTGATCCAGCGTCGCTACCATCTTGGCCACCAGGGCCGGATGGCGAAAGGGGTTGGACTGGTGCAACAGGCCCAGCCGCACCCGACGGGTCGAACCGGCCAGCGCCGCCATCACGCTCCAGCCCTCCAGAATGGCGTCGTCCTTTCCCAGCATCAGATGGTCGGGCACCCACACCGCATCGTAGCCCAGTTCTTCGGCTTTGCGGGCAACGTCCATGGCGCTAGCCGTTTCCAGCTCGGCGCAACCGGGTGTGATCCCCAGACCCGGATTGGCGAAGATCGGCACGCCAAAGGCGAATTCAATGTTCATTCGTTTATCAGCGGATCACCGCCCCTCCGAGACAGACCTGGCCGTCGTAGAACACGGCGTGCTGCCCGGGCGCGATGCCGCCATCGGCTTCGTCCAGCTCGACGCACCAGGCGTCGTCGTCGATCGGAGAGAGGGTACAGTCGATCGACTGCGGTCCGTGGCGCAGTTTGGTCTGCAGCCTGTCGATCCGCGGCGGGCCGCCGATCCAGTTGGCGCCATCGGCCTCGAACACCGTGCGACTCCGGGCCTGCCGTCGATCACCGTGGGCCACGTGCAGCGCGTTGTCCGCCACGTCTTTGCCGACGACGAACCAGGGCCCGCCGCTCAACCCCAGGCCGAAACGCTGCCCTATGGTGTGGAACCAGTAGCCCTGATGTGAACCCAGCCGCTGTCCCGTGTCGGCATCGATGATGGCACCTTCGCGCTGACCCAGGTGGAACTCGACGAACTGGCGATAGTCGATCTTGCCGAGAAAGCAGATACCCTGACTGTCCTTGCGATCGCGCGACGGCAATTCATACCGCTGCGCCAGGCGTCGGACTTCAGCTTTGGGCAGGTGTCCGACGGGGAACCGGGCGCGTTGCAGTTGCTCCTGCGTCATCTGCGACAGGAAGTAGGTCTGGTCCTTCACCGGGTCCGCGGCGCGCAACAGGCGGGCGCCGCTCGCAGTCGTTTCGACGCGGGCATAGTGACCGGAGGCGACGATGTCCGCCTGATCGCCGACGCGTTCCAGGAACGCGCCGAACTTGATGCGCCGATTGCAGAAGACGTCGGGGCTCGGCGTGCGTCCGGCGCGCAGTTCGGCCAGGACGTGAACGACGATCCGCTCGTAGTACTCCGTCTGCAGCGAGACGATCTGTAAGGGCACGCCCGCGGCTTCGCAGGTGGCGCGCACGAAGCGCATGTCCTCCTCCCACGGACAGTCACCGGCGAAGGTCTGAACTTCATCCTCGAGCCAGACTTTCAGGTAATAGGCGGTCAGGTCGGCGCCCTCTTCCTGCAGCAGACGGAGAGCCACGGAGCTGTCGACACCCCCGGATAGAAGGACGGCGGTCTTCACATCGGTCATGGGAATAAGCTAATCAGGTTCGCGGGCCCAGGGCGACAGGATCAGGAGGATGGCGGAGAGAGAGATGGTCACCCAGCAGGCGGGATGGTAGCTGTCGAAGGCCTGCAGAGAGAGACCGAAGAGACTGGGGCCGACGGCGCTGGCCGATACACCGAGGGACATGGCGAAGCCGCTGACGGCGCCCAGGTGTCGTCGGCCGAAATACCGTGGCCAGGTGAGGGTTGACAGCAGTCGCATCATGCCTCCCATGAGGCCGCTGCCGACGATGATACCGTAGCGTCCCCAGGGCAGATGCAGGTTCAGGACACCGATGTTGGAGAGGATGATGCCCACCAGGTACAGGACCAGGTGCCAGCGAAGCGTGGACCGGTCGGCAAGCCAGCCACCGACGAAGTTGGCGACCACGGCGATGGCGGCGGCGGGGAGGAAGATGCCGATGGCCAGCTGCCGGTCGAGTCCGGCTTCGGCGAAGATGGACACTACATGAAAGGGCATGGCCGTGCCGTAGATGCTGGAGAGCATCATGGGCAACATGATGAGCCAGAAGGAGAGTGTGGCTCGAGCTTGAGCGGGTGTGTGGTCACGACCGGTGGCGCGCTGCCCGGATCTGTTGGGGGTGCAGGCGCCGTCGGCCTGCATGCCGCACTCCTCGGGGCTGTCACGAAAGAAGACGCCGGCCACCACGGTCAGGCCGACGATGATCGTGATGCCGAGGATCTGCCAGGCGGCCTGCCAGCCCCATTCGTCGATCAGGACGTCGAACAGTACCGGGGCGCCGGAAAAGCCGAAACTGCTCATGATGCCCATGACCCCGTTGGCGAATCCCCTGCGGGCTTCGAACCACTTGACCATCATGTTGCGGGCGGCGATGGTGAGCACGCCCTGACCGAGAAACCGCAGGGCAAAGAAGCTCAGGCCCATCACGGCAAAGGACACGGGCAGGGCGAAGAGATCGGCGCTCAGGACGTAACGCAGCGCGGCAATGGCGACGTCAATCTGGCTGAGCAGGAGCAGGGTGCTGCCGAAGGCGATGGCGGTGACCACCGTCATGGTGCGGGCTCCGAGGCGGTCGTATATTCTGCCCGCTCGCGGAAGGAAGAGGGCGCCACCCAGGGTGCCGACGAGGTAGGTGAGGCTGATCTGCACGCGCGACAACCCCGTGGCCACCATGAGATTGTCGGTGAACACCGACACGCCGATGGTCTGACCGGGAGCGCTGCAGAGCACGCCGAAGGTGGCCGCCAGCACGATGACCCAACCATAGAAGAAGGGCACACGCTGCGGGTTGAAGGGCCACGCCGGCCGGTCGAAGGACAGCCGACGCAGGCCTGACGGTGTTTCTGTTTCCGATTCCATCGCCACCAGAAGATAGGGGTCAGTGAAATGCTCTACCGTGACTTCGGCCGTACCGGCTGGAAAGTATCAGCCATCGGGCTGGGCACCTGGAACATCGGCAACCAGTGGGGGGAGGTAGATGACGCCACGTCGTGGGCCACCGTAAGCGCCGCCTACGACGAGGGTATGAACCTGTTCGATACGGCCGAGTCCTACGGCGTCCCCAATGGATTGTCCGAGGAGCGGCTCGGCGTCGCCCTGGCCGGCATCCGCCACAACGTCTACGTGGTCAGCAAGATCGGCAACTGGGGCAAACGCACCGGACAGGGCGTGCCGAAGACGACGGTGGACATGATCCGCCTGTGCGCCCACGCCTCGCTGCACCGCCTGCAGACCAACTACCACGATGTATTGCTGTGCCACGAGGGTGACATCGAAGATCCGGATGTCTACCTCGAAGGTTTCCAGATGCTGCAGCAGGAAGGTCGCCTGCGCTGCTACGGCATCTCCACCAACAGCCTCGATGTTCTGCGGCGCTTCAATCACGCCGGTGGCTGCAAGGTGGTTCAAGTCGACTATTCGCTCGTTGCCCGGGAGCCGGAGTCGGAGTTTCTGCCCTACTGTCAGGCGCAGAAGATCGCCGTGATGGTGCGCGGTCCGCTGGCTCGCGGCCTGCTGTCCGGACGCTATACCACGGCCAGCTCCTTCGATGACGATGTGCGCAGCAGCTACAACGAGGGCGGCGCCGATCGCGCCATCTTCGAGGCGCGGATGGGCACCGTGGACAAGTTGCGTGGATTGATCGAACCCGATGACATGGTGCGCACGTCGCTGCAGTACGTCATCTCCCATCCGACGCTGCCGGTGGCCATCCCCGGTGCCAAGTCGGTGGAGCAGGCTACGACCAACGCCGCCGCTGGTGATGACGAGCTGTCCGAGGCCGAACAGCAGCGCCTGCAGGTCTGAGTCGGGCCGGTGCAACGTCCCGAATCCGTCACCGAGACGATGGCCCGCGTCGACGAAGCGCTGGCCGATCGTCCGAGGCTCGCGACCTTGTTCCGCAACTGTTTCCCCAACACGCTGGACACGACGACAGAACTGCACGACGACGGGTCGACGTACGTGTTCACCGGGGACATCCCCGCCATGTGGCTGCGCGACTCCAGTGCCCAGGTGTCACCCTACCTGTCGCTGGCCGGACAGGACGCAGATGTACGCCGGATCATTTCGGGTCTGATCCGCAAGCAGATCGGCTATATCCTCATCGACCCTTATGCCAACGCCTTCAACCGTACGGCGGACGGTGCCTGCTGGGCGCCGGACGAAACCGATCAGAACGACTGGGTCTGGGAGCGCAAGTACGAGATCGACTCGCTCTGCTACCCTCTGTGGCTTGCTCACAGGTACTGGCAGGCGACGGGGGATACCTCCGTGTTCGATGACGAATTCCGCCGGGCGGCGCGGGTCATCCTCGAGCTGTGGACGGTGGAGCAGGATCACGTGGCGCGCTCGCCGTACCGCTTCCAGCGACGGGACTGTCCACCGAGTGACACGCTGACCCACGAGGGTCTGGGCGCGCCGGTGGCGCCCACGGGAATGACGTGGTCGGGCTTTCGCCCCAGCGACGACGCCTGCCGCTTCGGTTACCTGGTACCCGCCAACCTGTTCGCCGTCGTCGCCCTCAGACATCTCGGTGAGATTGCGCGCACCGTCTGGGCAGACGAGCAGATGAGCAGCCAGGCCGAGGGCCTGGTTGGCGAGATCGATGCCGGACTGCGGGCACACGCCGTGATCGATGACGAGGGGATCGGGGGACCTGTCTACGCCTACGAAGTCGACGGCCATGGCAATCATCACTTCATGGACGACGCCAACGTGCCGTCCCTGCTGTCGCTGCCCTACCTGGGGGCCCGTGCGGCGGACGACGAGATCTACGGCAACACCCGGCGGTTGATTCTGAGCGACCGCAATCCCTACTACTATGAAGGCACGCAGGCACGAGGCATAGGCAGCCCCCACACACCCGACGGCTACGTCTGGCACATCAGCCTGTCCATGCAGGGACTGACGGCCACCAGCACGGACGAGATGGATGGACTGATCGATATGCTGGAGGCGACGGACGGGGGCACGGGGTACATGCACGAGGGATTTCATCCGGGCGATCCGGCCACGTTCACGAGGGCATGGTTCGCGTGGTCGAACTCGCTCTTTGCCGAGTTCGTCCTGCACTGGCTGCACACGAAGGGAAAGCTTCCGACATGACGACGGGCACGACGCGGCGGAAACTCAAATGGGCCACCCACGCCGATCTGGCCATCGAGCGACAACCCAGCGTGGGGCGTGAAGAGTTTCTCGATCACATGACCTTCCGGACGAACGACCGGCCGCTGTTTACTGAGATCTTCGGGCCCATCGTCGGATTGAAGGAAGAGTGGGAGGAACAGGGCGCGACAGCGGCGGAGCTCGACTTCAGCGCCTTTCGCTACCGCTGCGAGGAGCGGGCGCGGCTGTCGCTGAACACGGGGCTTCTCGGCGGCCACGAGCCGGTGACTCTCGAGGAGACGGATGAGTTCATCGTCACACGGGACAGGCTCGGGCGCACGATGAAGATGCCGAAAGGTCTGGCGACCCTGCCGCTGCCGCTGTCCCACCCGGTGGCGACCATGGATGACTGGCTCACCATCAAGTCGTGGTACGAATACGACGATGCCAGGCTGTCGGCAGGCTGGGTGGAGGCGGCTCGGGCGCACGCCGAGGCGGGACGTGTGGTCTGCGTCGGCATGCCGGGTGGGTTCGATGAGCCGCGGCAGCTGATGGGCGAAGAGGAGATCTGTGTTTCCTACTACGCTCAACCCGAGATGTTGCACGACATGCTGCAGACGATGGGGGACACGGCCGTGCGGATCCTGGAGCAGGTGGCGGCCGCGGGCGTCACGGTGGATCTGCTGAGTGTGCACGAGGACATGGCGGGCAAGTCGGGTCCCCTGGCCGGACCGGCCCAGATCGCCGAGTTCATCGCCCCGTACTACCGTCGGGTGTGGGAGGTGGCCCAGGAATGCGGTGCGCGTCTTTTCGATCAGGACAGCGACGGCGACATGATGCCCGTGATCCCGGCGTTTCTCGAGGCCGGTGTCAACTGTATGCACCCCATGGAGCCGGCGGCGGGCATGGACATCGTCGCGGTTCGTGAGACGTACGGCGACCGTCTCGCGTTCTATGGCGGGCTCGACAAGCACGTCATTCGCGGCAGCACAGAACAGATCACGACCGAACTGGAACGCAAGGTGCCACCGATGATCGCGTCCGGCGGTTGTGTGCTGGGACTCGATCATCGCATCCCCAACGGCACGCCGCTGGCCAACTACCGGTTCTACTTGGAGAAGATGTGGGAGATCCTTGAGCGCTGAAGAGCGGAGCGGCAGGATCAGGGCGAGGTAGGAATTGCGGGTAGGAATTCCTACATTTAAATATGGAAATCTACAACAAGGAGGCCGGTGATGCGTACGAAGGTATCTGAGAAGGGCCAGATCACCATCCCGAAGCCGCTGCGGGATCAACTCGGCATTCGCGTGGGGATGGAGCTGGAGTTCACGACTGAGAAGGGCCGGCTCGTCGGGGCCAAGATCGAGCCGGAAGACCCCATCCTTTCCGTGACCGGGATCGTCGACGCTCCCCTGGACGTCGATGATTATCTCGATCGGACCAGGGGTCCGGGAGTGTGACGACAGCGGTCGATACCTCCGTCCTGCTGGATATCTTCTCAGCGTCCCCGGAGTATCTGAGAGACTCACAGGAAGCTCTGAGGGCTGCACGGCGGATGGGCCGTATCGTCGTCTGTGACATCGTTCTGGCGGAGTTGCGTCCACTTTTCCAGGACCGCACTCGGCTCGAGAGTGCGATGTTCGAGACGCTCGGCGCCGAGTTCGTGCCATGCAGCCGCGAGGCCTCCTTCCTTGCCGGAGAGATCTGGCAGGCCTACCGGACTGCCGGCGGGCAGAGGTCGCGTATGATTCCCGACTTCCTCATCGCCGCCCACGCGATGGCACAGGCTGATTGTCTCCTTACGCGCGACCGCGGCTTCTATCGCAAGTGGTTCGCGGACTTGACGCTGGTCGAGCCCTAGTGCCCAGCTCAATGACCCGACCCAACGTCCTGATCCTGATGTGCGACCAGATGCAGGCCGCCCGGATGGGCTGCGCCGGCGACACGGTGGCTCATACGCCCTTTCTGAACTCGCTGGCGGCGGAGGGAGTGCGCTTCACGCACATGATCTCCGCCCATGGACAGTGTGTGCCGTCGCGGGCGTCCTTCATCACCGGATTGCCGCCCCATGAATGCGGCGTGGTGGTCAACTACGGGTTCTACGATCATCAGAACCGGCTGAACCCGACACGAGACCGGACTCTGGGGCAGACCTTCCGCGATGCCGGCTACCGGACCGCCTACTTCGGCAAGTGCCACTTCGGACTACCGCTGGACGGTCTGGGATATGACGAGGGGATCGACCACGACGGCCGGCGTGTTGAAGACGACGAAGCTGAGGCGCGTGGCATGGGACACGTGCCGACGTCGCTGCGCCGGGATTACGTGGCCGCCGAAGACGCCGTGGCGTGGCTGCAGGACTACGAGCATGACCCCGGGCGTCCGCTGTTCTTCACCTTCTCTACGAATCTGCCGCACCCGCCCTTCTTTCACGAACCGAAGCATGCGGTCAGCGCCGACGGGCTCGAGCTGCCCCGCAGCTACTACGAGGAGACTTTCGAGACGAAGCCGGCGTGGCAGAACGAGCATGCCGAGGGCAGTCACAGCGCCGGAGATGAGGTGCAGGCACGCGACGAACTCGCCCGCTACTACTCGATGATCGCCATCATGGATGAGCACTACGGGCGTGTGGCCGACCAGTTCAAGCGTCTGGGCCTGTGGGAGAACACGATCGTTCTCTTCGTGGCGGACCACGGCGACATGATGGGTGCCCACGGCATCAGCAAGAAGGGAACGCTGCCGTACGATGAGCTGTACCGTGTGCCCTGCATCGTGAAACAGTCGACGGGCCAGTCCTCGAAGCGGGACGTCGTCGACGACCTGGTCTGTTCCGTGCAACTGGCTGGTTCGCTGTGCACACTGGCAGGAGTCGATGCCGCTGGCGCCTTCCCTCACGGCGACCTGTGTGCTGCCTTCAAAGCCGACACCCACCCCGATGACGAGATCGTCTTCTTCGAACATCACGCCGCCTACTGGGGAATCCATCCGTTCTACGGTGCGCGGACACGCGACTTCAAGTTTGTCCACTACTTCGGCGATGATGACGCCGGCCTGGAGGAGCTGTACGACCTGGCCACCGATCCGCACGAGCTGACCAACGTCGCCGGCCGCCCCGAATACGCCGACACCGAGACTCGCCTGCGGCAGGCTGTCACCACCTGGTGGCAGTCTACCGGTGGCCGCGACTTCTCCTGGTACGAGTCGGAATCCTTCCGCAGTAACGAGCACAACAGTTGAGTCAGACCGCATCCGGACGGACCGCGGATCGCCACGTCGTACTGTCCGTCTGGGTGCCGTCGGCCTGCATGTCGGTGGGCGCCGGGCTCATCCTTCCCGTGCTGCCCCTGTTCGCTCTCTCCTTCGATGCCTCGTACGGCATGGTGGGCCTGGCGTTGGCAGCTCGTGGTCTGGGCAACCTCGCTTTCGATGTGCCGTCGGGTATGGTCGTACGCCGCCTGGGTGTTCGACGGTCGATGGTGCTGGGGGGTGCGGTGATGGTTCTCTGCGCTCTGGCGATGTCGCAGGTGCGGTCCCTGCATGAAGCTTTCATCGTACAACTGTTGCTGGGTGTGTCGATGGCGCTGTGGAATATCGCCCGACACACCTACATCACTGAGACCGTCGACATCGGGCGGCGGGGGCGGACGAACGCCGTGCTGGGCGGCATCGGGCGCATCTCTGGATTCGGTGGTCCCGCCCTGGGCGGGGTCCTGGCCTCCTGGGTATCTCTGACAGCGCCATTCTTCCTGCAGGCCGGGCTGATCGCCGCCGCCGTCGTCGCCGTGCTGCGATGGGTCGAACGTGATCTGCCTCGACACGAAGTCGAGGCCGTGCCGCACGAGAGCGTCTGGCAGGTACTGGTCGGCCACTGGCGAATTCTTGTCAGCGCCGGATCGGGGCAGCTGTGCGCGCAAACCGTGCGCCAGGCGCGCAATGCCGTGGTGCCGCTCTACGCCGCTGAAGTACTGGGGCTCGACGCCGGGTCGGTGGGACTCATCATCAGTCTGTCGTACGGCACGGACATGCTCATGTTCTATCCGGCGGGTCAGTTGATGGACCGCAAGGGGCGGAAGTGGGCCTACGTACCCTCCTTCATCATCCAGTCATTGGCGATGGCTCTGGTGCCACTGTCGGGCAGCTTCTGGACACTTGCCCTGGTGACGATGGCGGTCGGCCTCGGCAACGGGTTGGGCTCGGGGACCATGCTGACCCTCGGGGCGGATCTGGCACCCGAGCGAGGTCGCGGTGAATTCCTGGGGATGTGGCGTTTCATCGGTGACGGGGGCAGCGCTGCAGGTCCGGTGATCGTGGGGCAGGTGGGGCAGGTGGCAGGGCTCCATCTGGCGCCGATCGTGATCGCCGGGATCGGACTGACCGGTGCCGCGTTGCTGGGAGGGTTGGTGCCCGAGACCCTTCGGCGCGATCGGTGAAGCACAGAGGTCGGTGATTCAGCGCCGACTGGCCGAGTTCGCTTCGCGAACTCTACGCCGAGGCCAGAACCCTTAGGCGAGACTGAGCCAACTGGGCGCGATCGGTGAACCACGAGGCCTGCCGAGACGTGCGTCTCTTGGCACTGTTCATCGCGTTGCGCTAGAATAACGAAATCATGGATCGACCTCACTACAATCGAGAACTCCTGGTTCGGCCCGTCGAGGGCGAAGAGCTGGCCAATGCCAGACTGATCGCCGCCCGCGCCTTCAACGAGAATGCAGAGACCTGGTACACGGGGGAGGTCCTGGCGGGCTTCGATGCGGATGGCACGATGGTGTGTGCCCTCGACTTTGAGCCGGCGTCGTTGTGGTGGGGTACCTCCCAGATCCCGGCCGGTGCCATCGGCGGGGGGGCCGCCGATCCCAAGCATCAGGGACGGGGCCACGCAGGGGGACTGATGGTACAGACGATCAACCACCTGCGGGATCAGGGACGTTCTGTCTGTCCTCTGTGGCCCTTCTCCTTCAACTGGTACGGGAAATTCGGCTGGTCTTGTCCAGCAACCTACACCACGCTCAAGGTGTGGCCTGATCTGGTGCGCCAGATCGACGCTCCCGCAGGCACGGTGCGATCGGCAGAATCGGGAGACATACCGGAGATCGACCGCCTGTACACGGCGGGAGCACACACCAGAAACTGCCAGTCGGTTCGGCCGCACTCTCTCTGGCAGCAGGAAAGGTGGCTCGGAAAGGTTCAGGTCCTGGTCGATGACGACGGAGGACTGGCCTGCAGTGCGCTCGTCAGGACCAGATCGCGCGATCGCGGCCAGGGAAAGCGGCTCGTCGTACAGGAGTTGCACGGAACGAGTTTTGCCGCACAGTCGGCACTGCTGCGATCACTGGCCGAGATGGAAGGGGTGGCGCTGATGGATCTGGAACTTCCACCCGACAGCCTTCTGCTGCACGCCTTTGCTGAGCGCTTCGATATTTCCTGTGAGCACGAGCTGGCCCTGCGCGTGCTCGACGTCCCGCAGGCACTGAGCCATCTGCACCCTCCCCAGGATCTGCAGGCCAGCATCTCGTTCGAGGTGGCTGATTGGGTCGTGAACGCCGAGCGCCCGCTGAAGGTGACAGCGCGGGCGGAGGGGGGAGGCGTGGAGATCCTGGACCGTCACGACAAGGACCCGCTTCGCTGCGATATCAACACCTTCACACAACTGTTCTCCGGCGGCTTGTCGGTCACCCAGGCGAAGGAGCTGAACCGTCTCGACGGGGGAACTCCTGCCATGGGAGAGGCCTGTGACGCCTTGCTGCACGGCCGCACCCCATACCGATCCGCGGCCGAGCCCGGATGAAAGGCGTACATGGCTGATCGACCGAACATCCTGTGGTACTGCTCGGATCAACAGCGGTTCGATACAGTTGGCGCACTGAACAATCCGCATGTGAACACGCCGAGACTCGATGCCTTCATGAAGGAATCGGTCACCTTCGACCACGCGTACTGCCAGTCCCCGATCTGCACGCCGAGTCGATCGAGTTTTCTTACCGGCATGTACCCCAGCTCCGTGGGCGTGAACGGGAATGGCAATGAGGTCTGGCCCGAGTACTACGCCGAACGGTTGTTGCCGAACATCCTGAGCCGAGCCGGATACCACTGCGGCCTGGTGGGGAAGCTGCACCTGGCAGGGGCGGCCGATGGGCGTGAGAACCGCGTCGATGACGGCTACGACTCCTTCCAGTACAGCCATGCCCCGAAGGGAGCAGACGACTACGGACACGACTATGCCGAGTGGCTGCGTGCCCAGGGCGCTGATCCCGAGAAGCTCCTGCTCGAATACGGCCGGATGGATTCGTACCGGCAGGGGGCGAAGGTCAAGAGCTTCGGGGGTGTGTACGAACCGACGGAAGAACAGGACAATGTGCCCCCGCACCTGCATCAGACGCACTGGTGCACGGAGAAGTCGATCGAGTTTGTCGACAAGAACCGCCGGGAGAATCAGCCCTGGATGCTGAGTGTGAATCCCTTCGACCCGCACGCTGTCTTCGACCCGCCATACGAGTACTACAGGCGCTACGACGTCGAGCAGATGCCAGGGGCGCACTTTGCGGAAGGGGATCTCGAGCACCAGCAGAAACTGACGGACGCCAACGTCGACTTTCAGTCGAAGCCGCAACATCCCGATGACTGGGACCACAAGCGGGTGCAGGCCGCCTACTACGCGATGATCGAACAGGTCGATCACGAATTCGGCCGTCTTCTCGATCACCTGGACGCGATCGGTGAGCGGGAGAACACCGTCGTCGTCTACATGAGTGACCATGGGGAGGCCCTGTGCGACCACGGTCTGCTGCTCAAGGGATGCCGGTTCATTGAGGGGCTCGTGCGGGTGCCGCTGATCGTGTCCTGGCCGGAGAAATACCGCAAGGACGTGGTATCAGACTCGCTCGTCGAGCTCGTCGATCTGGTGCCCACCTTCCTGGACGCCGCGGGTCTGGAGACACCCTACTGGGTACAGGGGCAGTCGCTGGCCGGCGTGCTGGAGGGGTCGACGGAGTCACACCGGGAGTTCGTGCGCACAGAGTTCTTTGGCGCCATCAACTACCCCGATCAGACGCACGCGACCATGTATCGCGACCGGCGCTGGAAGCTGGTCAGCTACCACGGGAAGAATCTGTTCGAGCTGTACGATCTGGAAGCGGATCCGTGGGAGCACGAGGATCTGTCAGAACGTCCCGAACATCAGAACACGCTGAATGATCTGTTGCGGAGGAGCTTCGACGCGACGATCTCAGCGACGCCGCCCTTCGCCCCCCGGATCATGCCGTTCTAGCCGACCGGGTCCATCACCGAGTGGGGGTACAGGTACCTGTCTGCCTCCTGATCCTGCCACTGCAGCTGCAGCTCATTGTCGTCATGTGGCTTGAACGGAATGGCGATATCGTCGATCTCCGATCCCAGGACCTCGATCTCGGCCAAGTCTGCGACACCCAGGTCCAGCTCCTGCGCGTGGCGCAGAAACCCCAGCGTCATCGGCTCGAAACCCATGGCCATGGCGACGACGGCGTCGACGGAAAACACGTCGGCGCCGGCTGCGGCCACGCCCATGGCCACAGTGTCGGTCCCTCCCGGACCATTTCCCTGCAGGCCGATGGTGCCATCCACAACACCGATGTCCGGCTTGAGGTGAGGTGACAGCCGGATCAGGTTCACCGCCATTCTCTGGGCTTCGGTCGGCAGCTGTCGCGATTCGTGATCGGGATAGCCGTGCATCCGGGTGCGATCCTCTTTCCGGATCGACCCCATGATCATGTTCTTCAGCGCCAGGGTGACACAACAGACGTCGTGGGTCTTGGCGATGGCGATGGAGATGGTGCACGGGCAATCGAGGACCGTCCTCGGCATGTGGACCTGGTATTCGGACCGGTCAGACAGGTAGATGGTCTCGGTCTGCCACTCGGTTTCCCGGTTCAGATCCACCCACCGGATCGGCACATCATACTCGTCGACCATGGCTGGATAGCCAAAGACTTCGAAGCACTGGCCGGAGTGATCCTCGTTGCCGCCCTCGGCGATCAGGATCTCGGAGGGCGGCCTCGGGCAGGAGAGGAGAAAGTCGATCGCCCCTCGCAACGCATCCGGGTGCGAAGAGGCGAGCTGGTTCTTGTTGGACAGGAAGTTCGGCTTGAGCATGACCTGGTCCGCTACCTTGGGGATCAGGTCGTCGCGCACCAGGTCCATGGCGTGATAGACGTTGTCCCGACGGCTGACGCCCCGGTTCGCCAGACCCACTCTGGATCTGCCCATGAGACCCACTGCCAGCTCCGGCTCAGTTGCAGGCGGCCCGGGCACTGCCGGCCTGGCCGGCCTGACCGAAAGCGGTCATGCGGTCGATGCAGACCTGCTTCATGGCGGCCCGCGCCGGGGACATGTAGTCCCGGGGATCAAACTTCTCGGGGGTTTCCATGAGGACCTTGCGGATGGCGCCGGTGATGGCCAGGCGATTGTCGGTGTCGACGTTGACCTTGCGCACGCCCGACTTGATGCCGCGCTGAATCTCTTCGACGGGCACTCCCCAGGTCTGCCGGATGGCTCCGCCAAACTGATTGATGATGTCCTGAAGCTCTTGGGGCACCGACGAGCTGCCATGCATGACGAGATGGGTGTTCGGCAGGCGGGCGTGGATCTCTTCGATCCGTGACATGGCCAGCACCTCACCGTCCGGCTTGCGAGTGAACTTGTAGGCGCCGTGGCTGGTCCCGATGGCCACCGCCAAAGCGTCAATCCCCGTGTCGGCGACAAAGCTCTCCGCCTCATCCGGATCGGTGAGCAGTTGATCACGGCTCAGCTTGCCCTCGACGCCGTGGCCATCCTCCTGATCTCCCGTCCCGGTCTCCAGCGAGCCGATACATCCCAACTCACCCTCGACGGAAACGCCCTTCGCAAGGGCGAGTTTCACGACCTCCGAGGTGACCTTCACGTTGTAGGCGTAGTCTCCAGGTGTCTTGCCGTCTTCCTGAAGCGAACCGTCCATCATCACCGACGTGAAGCCATTGTCGATGGCGCTCATGCAGGTGTCGACACTGTTGCCGTGATCCTGATGCATGACAACGGGGATGTGATCATACAACTCGACCGCCGCCAGCATCAGATGACGCAGATAGGCGTCCTGGGAGTAAGACCGAGCCCCCCGTGAGGCCTGCACGATGACCGGTGCTTCCACCTCATCAGCCGCCTCCATGATCGCCTGTATCTGTTCCATGTTATTGACGTTGAACGCGGCCACACCATAGTTGTTCTCGGCGGCGTGATCCAGCAATGTTCGCATTGGAACCAGGGGCATGTCGGGTCTTCCTCAGTTAGGGTCTCGCCACAGGTGCACGCCACCACAGATCCTGGCGCCGTCGTGGCTTAGTCCTAGAATAGTATCGTAAGTATCACCATTCCTGTCAGACCCCAGGCAGTTTCAGGAGCATTTCATGCTGAACATCGGATTCATCGGCTGTGGCGGAATCGCCCGGCATCACGCAAATCAGTTGGCACAGCTGCGCAATGCGCGCATCGTCGCCTGCGCCGACGCCTCTCGAGCCGCAGCACGGTCCTTCGCCGCAGACTTCGGCCACGGGGGCGCACAGGTGTTCACAGATCATCGCCAGATGCTGCGGCTGGATGCCGTAGACGCCGTGTGGGTGTGTACGCCGACCTTCCTGCACGCCGGACCGGCGATCGACACAGCGAAAGCGGGAAAACACGTGTTCTGCGAGAAGCCGATGGCGATGAAGCTCGCCGATGCGCGGCGCATGCAGGCCGCATGTGTCAAAGCTGACGTGCGCTGCGCGATCGGTTTCGTGCGCCGCTTCTGCCCAGAGTGGGGCAAGATGAGACAGATCGTACAGGCCGGAACCCTGGGGTCACCCGTGATCTGGCGTTTCGCCGCCGGCGGGCGCCCGGCCAATCCGTGGTTTCGCGACGAGACCAAGGGGGGTGGCCCACTGCTGGACGGTGCCATCCACAACTACGACTTCGCCCTGCAGATGCTCGGCCCCGCGGCCTCGGCGCAGGCATCCTCAGTGCAATTCGACGGTACCAGTGTCGGTGCTGACACGGCCAGCGCCATCATCAACTTTGCCTCGGGTGATCAGCACACGCTGATCTGGTCCTGGGGTATGGCACCCGGCGCCCCGGCAGCACACCTCAACGATCTGGTGGGGCCAAAGGGTACGCTACAGTTCGGCATGACGGCCGCAGCCGCGCCGAAAGGTTTCGACTCGAAGACCCAGGGCGCTTTCACCTTCAAGGGCAAAGGCGGCAAGGAGCGCGTCTTCACCTACAAGCGGCGCGACATGTTCCTCGACCAGGCGAGGCACGTGGTGAAATGCTTCGAGCGCGGGGAGCAGCCCCTGGTCTCAGCAGAAGACGGCATCGCCGCACTCGAACTCGGCCTCGCGGTCCTCAAATCAGGCAAGACACGGCGCACGATCAACCTGTAACAAGAGTGGAGTTGACAGATGGAAGCAGACCAGAAGAAGACCGCCTTGCGGATGATTCCCTACGGCCTCTACGTACTGGCGGCCGAAACCGAGAACGGTGTGACGGCAGCCACGGTCAACTGGGTGACGCAGACCTCCTTCGACCCGCCGCTGATCGCCGTCGGCATCAAGGCGGATTCGCCGGGGTACACCATTCTGAAGGAGTCGGGGACGTTCGCCCTGAGCGTGCTCGGCAAGGGACAGCAGGATGCGGCCTTTGCCTTCTTCAAGCCGGTCGAGCGTGATGGCGACAACATCGGTGGTCAGCCCTTCCGGACGGGAAGCACCGGTGTGCCGATTCTGGCGGCGGCACGGGCCCACGTGGAGTGCAGGATCGTCGAGGTCGTCGAGACCGGCGACCACCATATCTTCGTCGGTGAAGTCGTGGATGCCGGCGTCAACGGTGATGTCGAGGGCCGGCCGGACGACGCCTCGCTGCACATGAGAGACCTCGGTGACAAGGTTTTCTACGGAGGATGAGACGGTAGCCTCATGCCGGTAGAGTTGATCAGCTGGTTGAGCGCCGTGCTGGTCGTGGCGAGTGTTGTCATCAAGATCGTCACCGCGAACCTCATCACCCGCCGCAAGACAGAGGTGTCGCAGCTGCAGTCGGAGTTGCGCAAGCAGGTCGGAGTCTGCGAGTCCCTCGTCGAACATCGGGCCTCACTGGACGACAACCTCGAGTTCTTCGAACGGCGTATGATCGAGGACCGTGAGGTGAAGGTGGAGCTCGAGATCGACCTGGACGCGTACGTGGCCGATTACCGCAAGCACCTGGAAGACCTGGGTTATGACCCGGACGAGGATCCGGATCCCGAAGCTATCTATGAGGAGGCGGCGACCGCAGGCTCTGAACCAAGCCAGGAGTTTCAGCAGGCCGACGCTCTGCCACAGCACGCCACCATCGCCGTCCTGCCGCCTGCCGTGGGAGACGCGGACAAGCTCTTCCTGCCCGACGCGGTGATCACCGAACTGCTGTCCGGTGGTGGCAAGGTCATCGATCGCTCGACCATCAACCAGCGACTCATCGACAACGGGATGGACCTGCGGCAGGTTCTCGACAACGAGGAGTACTTCCGGCTGCATGCGGCCGCCGCGGTCGATGCCGTGGTCATCATCAACAGCCGACTCACGGGCAGCGGCATCGGCACGGCCACCTGTCGTGTCATCCATTTCCCCTCGGGCGAAATTCTGCTCAGCACATCCTATGAACAGCCCGGCAAGGACGAGCGATCGGACGACTTCGAGAACCTGACACAGACGGCGCGCCAGCTGGCCACGGCGATACGCGGAGTGATCGATGACTGAGACGCATGTCTACAAAGAGACGTCAGGCTGCAGGATCCACCTCGATGTGCATCGCTGCGAGTCGACCGGCACGCCCGGGCCCGCTATCCTGTGGATCCACGGCGGCGCGCTGATCGGGGGAGACCGCGAAGGCTGCGGCCATGGCAGTCGGTACGTGAGCCGGGGCTACACGGTGTTTTCGACCGACTACCGCCTGGCTCCGGAGACGAAACTTCCGAATATCATCGACGATGTCAGGGATGCCCTGGCCTGGATCCGCGAGTGCGGTCCTGACGTCGCCGGCATCGATGCCGACAGAATCGGCGTGGTGGGCCACTCGGCCGGCGGGTACCTGACGCTGATGACGGGGACCTTCGCCGAGCCGCCAAAGGCGCTGGTCTCATACTATGGCTATGGGGATATCGTCGGTCCCTGGTACTCGGAGCCCGATCCGTTCTATTGCTCCCAGCCGATGGTCACCGAGCAGGAGGCAAGACAGCACCACAGCGGTCCACCTGTCACCCGGCCAGACGAGCGCCCCGGCGGTGGCAACTTCTATCTATACTGCCGTCAGCAGGGCATCTGGCCGAATGAGGTTGCCGGCCGCGACCCCAGGGCGGATCCGGGCTTCTTCGTCCCGTACTGTCCGGACCAGAACGTGACGGCGGCCTATCCGCCGACGGTGCTGCTGCACGGGACGGCGGATACCGATGTCCCGTATCATCTGTCGGCTGGCATGGCAGAGGCCCTGGAAGAGGCCGGCGTGGAACATCACCTGAGCACGATTCAGGAAGGTGGCCACGGGTTTGACGGATACGGGGGTCCCGCGGACAAGGACGAGATCACCAACGCCATCGAAGGCACGCTAGATTTCCTCGACGCCCACGTCTAGGGCCTCTGGCGGCGGCTGGCTGGGGGTCTCATCTTTCCCGCCCCATGTCACTGAAACTGCTGCGCCAGGGCTTTGGCGCCCGCCCGCCACGGATGTGGCACGACCATCCGCTGAAGGAGTACTACGACGTCATCATCATTGGTGGCGGCGCCCATGGGCTGGCCTGCGCCTACTACCTGGCGAAGGACCACGGGATCACCGACGTCGCGGTGCTCGACAAGAGCTACATCGGTGCCGGAGGCTCCGGCCGCAACACCGCCCTCATCCGGGCCAACTATCTCACTCCTGAAGGCGTCCGATTCTACGACGCCTCGGTCAAGCTCTACGAGGGCCTGGCGCAGGATCTCGATTTCAACGTCATGTTCAGCCAGCGTGGACATCTGACGCTGGCCCACAACGACGGCTCCGTGCGGACTATGCGGCGGCGCGCCGAGGTCAACCGGCTGCAGGGAGTCGACTCGCGTCTCGTCTTCCCCGATGAGCTGGCCCGCATCTGTCCGCAGCTCGATCTCAGCGACAGGCCGAGATATCCGATCCAGGCGGCTCTGTACCATCCTCCGGGAGGTACCATCCGCCACGACGCCGTCGTCTGGGGATATGCCAGGGGGGCCGATCGGTGGGGCGTTCACATTCACCAGTACACCGAGGTCACGGGAATCGATGTGGCCAACGGGGCCGTCACGGGGGTTCGTACCACCGGGGGCGACGTCTCCGCAGACCTGGTGTTGTGTGCCACCGCCGGCTGGGCCTCGAACGTGGCCGCCATGGTGGATCTTGAGCTGCCCCTCGACACATTTCCCTTGCAGGCCTGCGTCACCGAGCCGCTGAAGCGATTCCTCGATGTGGTGGTAGTCTCCGGTAGTCTGCACGTGTACGTCAGCCAGTCCGATCGCGGTGAGCTCGTCATGGGCGCCAGCGTCGATCCCTTCGCGTCGTACTCCATGGCGGGCAGCCTCGACTTTCTCGAGGGACTCTCCGGCCACGTGCTCGAGCTGCTGCCGTTCCTGTCGAAGGCGCGCATCATGCGTCAGTGGGCGGGGCTGTGCGAGATGCCACCCGACTTCAGTCCGCTGATGGGGAGCACCCCCGTGGGCAACTTCCTGCTCGACGTCGGCTGGGGGACCTACGGCTTCAAGGCGTCGCCCATCTGCGGCAAGATGATGGCAGAGCTGATCGCCACGCGCCAGACGCCGGATCTGCTGCGCCCCTTCCGGCTGTCGCGGTTTGCTGAGTACGATCCGGTGGGCGAGAAGGGCGCCGCTTCGGTGGGTCAGTGATGCTACGTCTCGAGTGCCCCCACTGTGGCGTGCGCAACAGCGCCGAGTTCCGCTACGGTGGCGAATACCGCCCCCGGCCGGCGCCGTCGACGGAGGCGGCCGAGAGCGAGTGGATCGGCTACCTGTATCAGCGGCACAACGGGATGGGTGAGCAGATCGAATGGTGGTATCACCGGGCCGGCTGCGGCACCTGGTTTCTCGTGGAGCGCGACCGGCGCAGCAACGAGGTGGCGCGGACCTGGCTCTGGCAACCCGCCGATGCCGCCGCGCAGAAAGAGGCTACACCGTGACCGGCAGTCGTATCAGAGCGGACGCCGGACAGGCCATCGACCGCGCTCACACCCTGCGATTCCGGTTCGACGGGAAGAGTCATGAAGGTTTCGCCGGAGACACCATCGCGTCGGCGCTGACGGCGGCTGGCGTGCGTGTCATCAGCCGTTCTTTCAAGTATCATCGCCCCCGTGGCCTGCTCTGCTGTGCCGGGAACTGTCCCAACTGCCTGGTGCAGATCGGCGATGAGCCGAGCGTGAGATCCTGCACGCGACCGCTCGAAGAGGGCATGGACGTGCGCCCACAGAACGCGTGGCCCTCCCTCGATCACGATCTGATGGCCCTCACCGAGAGCTTCTCACGATTCCTGCCGGTGGGCTTCTACTACAAGACGTTCCACCGTCCGCGCCTGCTGTGGCCCGCCTTCGAGCACGTGCTGCGCCATGCCGCGGGCCTGGGGACGATCGACGAAGACACACCCGAGGGTGACCACGACAAGCAGTACCTGCACGCCGATGTCGTCGTCGTCGGTGCCGGCCCCGCCGGGCTGAGCGCCGCCGCGGCAGCCGCTGACGCCGGCGCCCGGGTCCTGCTGATCGACGAGAATCCGGAGGCCGGCGGGCATCTGCGTTATCACCGCCCGGATGACGCTGCCAGCCGGCGCATCGACGACTGCCGGGGGCGGCTGGAGCAGGCAGGGGGCACACTCCTCACCGACACTGCAGTGGTCGGCTGGTATCAGGATCACTGGCTTTCCGCCGTGCGCGGCGAGCGGCTGTTCAAGATCCGCGCCGGTGCGGCGGTCGTGGCCAGCGGCGCCTTCGAGGCGCCGGCCGTGTTCGCCGGCAATGATCGTCCCGGGGTGCTGCTCGGTACGGCAGTGCAGCGCCTGCTGCACCTGTACGGGGTGGTCCCGGGGCAGCGTGCCGTCGTCGTCACAGCCAACGACCAGGGCTGGGCCGTCGCCGCCGACCTGCTGGCCGCCGGCGTGGAGGTTGCTGCCGTCACCGATGAACGCGACGCGCCAGCGTCGAACGAAGATGTGGAGGCAGTACGCAACGCCGGCGTGACGGTGCTGACCGGGTATACGATCGGCGCCGCCCGTGGCAAGTGCGGTGTGGACGAGGTGACCCTGACCCCGATCAGCGGTGCGGATGGCGGGCGCCGGATCCGCTGCGACTTCGTTGCTGTCAGCACCACGTGGATCCCGTCCGCGGAACTGGCAACCATGGCCGGCGCCCACAGTCGCTACGACGAAGCACTGGCCGAGATGAGTCTCGACGGATTGCCCGAGGGGCTGTCTCTGGCGGGACGTGTGGCTGGTCCATGTACGGCAGAGGAGGAATGGCTTCAGGGGGAGAGGGCCGGCGCGGCTGCCGCCGCCGGGACGTCTGAGATGCCGTCAGGCGGGAGCATGGCACCAGCCGCGGTTCGTACGTCTTCCCTTGTTGCGGCTCCTGAGAGCGGCAGGGACAAACGCTTCGTGTGCCTCTGCGAAGACGTGACCGATATCGACATCGAGACCGCCGTCGCCGAAGGCTATGACCGCATCGAGTTGCTCAAACGTTACAGCACGATCGGCATGGGGCCCTGCCAGGGCCGGATGTGCGGGTTCAACGGAATCCGCCTCTGCGCCCGGGCCACCGGGCACAGCGTGCAGGAGACGGGACGCACAACGTCGCGCCCTCCGGTGAAGCCGGTTTCCTTAGGGGCGCTGGCGGGGCAGAAGATGGAACCGGTGCAGCTGTCCTGCGTGCACGACTGGCACGTGGAGCATGGCGCCCGGATGATGGTGGCCGGTGTCTGGCTGCGGCCCGAACACTACGGAGATGCCGCCGCCGAGGTCCGCGCTGTGCGTGAGGCGGCCGGCCTGATCGACGTCAGTCCTCTCGGCAAGCTGAAGCTCACCGGGCCCGCCGCTGCCGTTCTGCTCGAGCGTCTCTACGTGAATCAGTGGCAGAACCTGCGTCGCGGGCGCGTGCGCTACGGGATCATGTGCAATGACGAGGGTGTCGTCCTCGACGACGGTGTCTGCGCCCGAATTGCCGACCAGGAGTGGTACGTGTCGACGACCTCCAGCGGCGCCAGCGCCGCCCTGGAGTGGATGGAGTGGTGGCGACAATCGGGATGGGGGGATGGTGTTCATATCACCGATCTGACGGACACGCATGCGGCCTTCAATCTGGCTGGCCCGCAGGCGCGGGAGGTGCTCCAGCCGCTGACGACCCGCGATCTGAGCAACGCCGCAGTGCCCTACATGCGGGCCCGCCGGACCGATGTGGCTGGCGTCTCGTGCCTGCTGCTCCGTCTCGGCTTCACCGGCGAGCTCGGCTACGAGATCCACTGCCCGGCGGGGGCCGGCGCCTATCTGTGGGAGAGGCTGATCGAGGCCGGCGCCGACCACGGACTGAAACCCTTCGGCGTGGAGGCACAGCGCATCCTGCGCCTGGAGAAGGCGCACTTCATCGTCGGTCAGGACACCGACGCCCTGACCGATCCGATTTCAGCTGATGCCGCCTGGGCGGTGCGGTTCGACAAGGAGGCCGATTTCCTCGGGCGCCGGGCGCTGACCCGGGTCTCAGAGGAGGGCCCGAAGCAGCGTCTCGTGGGGTTTCGCACCGGGCGCCGCGTCGACGCGCTCGCAGAGGGGCAACAGGCCGTCGTGCAGGACGGGGGGACGAGACCGGAGATCATCGGCTGGATCTCATCCTGCCGGTTTTCGCCGACCCTGCAGGAAACCCTCGGTCTGTGCTGGCTGCCCGCGGATCTGGCGGCGAAGGCGGAGGCGCCCTTCCACATATACGCAGAGGGCAAGATGGAGGAGGCCCGCGTCCATCACGGACCATTCTATGATCCGGAGGGTGCGCGGCTGCGCGGCTGATGGCGGCGATCTCTCTGACATCCCCCCTGGAACGCAGTTGGACGCAGCTCGGAGCCCGTCTGACCGAGGTCGGCGAGGGCTGGCGCATGCCCGCGTCTTTCGCCGGCGCCGAGTCAGAGCTGCGGGCGGCGCGCCAGGGGGTGGCTCTCGGCGACGGTACCCCGCGTGGCAGGATTCTCGTTCAGGGCGAGGCTGCCGCCGCCATCATCGGCGAGGCTGCAGGTGGGGTGCCGGAGAAGATCGGCGAGGTAACCGGGACTGCAGCGATGGAGATCGCACGGTTGCGTCCGGACCTGTTTCACGTGGGCACGTCAGCCGAGGGGCGCGCCGGGACGTTGACATCGCTGCGAGACGCCAAGACCGACGCACTATCTACGATCACCGATGTGACCCACGGCCGCTTCGAGATGCGCCTGGTGGGACCGGCGGCGCCGGTACTGTTGAGCAAGCTCTGTGGCCTGGATTTCGATTCCGCGGCATTCCCGTCGGGAGCAGCCCGACAGACGAGCGTGGCAAAGACCAGGCAACTGGTGATTCGCAGCGATCTCGCCGATCTGCCGGCGTACCGCCTGCTCGGCAGCCGGTCTCTGGGCGCTTACGTTTGGGATACGTTGATGGCGGCGGGGAGAGATCTGGGCGTCGAACCGATCGGCGTCGAGGCACTACAGGCTCTCGGCGAACGAGGATCGTAGCGAATGTGTGGAATCGTCGGACTGTTCCTGAAGAACGAGGCCCTGCGTCCGGACCTCGGGAAGCTCACCGAGCGCATGCTCCACGAGATGGTCGACCGCGGGCCCGACTCGGCGGGATTCGCCATCTACGACACGCCGGACGTGATGACGAAGGTCAGCTGCCTGTCGCTGACCGAAACCACCGACTGGGAAGCCCTGAGCAAGGACCTGGAGCAGACCATCGACGCCCAGGTTCAGGTGCACAGAGTCGAGGACCATGCCATCCTGCACACCACGGGAGATGGCGCCAGGGCACGCAACCGGATCATCGAGATCGCACCGGATGTGACCGTGCTCTCCGTGGGCCAGGCCATGGAGCTGTTCAAAGGCATCGGGGATCCGGTTGCGATCACGGAACGGTTCGGCCTGGCGGAGCGCAGTGGACGACACGCCATCGCCCATACGCGTATGGCCACCGAGTCGGCCATCGTCATCGCCGGGTCCCATCCCTTCTCGACGGGAGCCGACACCTGTCTCGTGCACAACGGCTCTCTGTCCAATCACAACCGGCTGCGAGAGCACCTGCAGCGTCAGGGGGAGACCTTCCAGACGGAGAACGACTCGGAAGTGGCCGCAGGCTACCTGGCCTGGCGCATGCGCCAGGGCGATTCGCTGGAGAAAGCCATCGAGAGAGCCCTGGAAGACCTCGATGGCTTCTATACCCTGGCCATCGGCACGCGCGATGGCTTCGCCGTCGTCCGCGATGCCATCGCCTGCAAGCCCGCGGTGATCGCCGAGACGGAAGACTGGGTGGCCATGTCCTCGGAATTCCGCGCCATCGCCCAGCTGCCCGGGGTGGCCAACGCCGATATCTGGGAGCCAAAGCCGGCGACGGTCTACGCCTGGAGCCACGCCGCATGACGGCGCAGATCACCGAGCTGGATCTGGCGGCCCGCAGCATACGGGAGGTCAATTCCGGACTGCAGCAAGCGACAGAGGGTGCCTTCCGGGTCCTCAATCCCGGGGGCGTTCATGCGCTGGCCTGCGGTCTCGATGCCGAGCTCGACGTCCGCATCGACGGACATGCCGGCTATTACTGTGCCGGCATGAACCAACACGCCAGGGTCACGGTTTCGGGAAATGCCGGCACCGGTTGCGCCGAGAACATCATGTCAGGCGAGGTCCGCGTGCGGGGGGATGTCAGCCAGTCGCTGGCCGCCAGCGGCCACGGCGGGCTGGTCATCGTCGAAGGCTCGGCGTCGGCACGGGCCGGTATCTCGATGAAGGGCGTCGATATCGTCGTCGGCGGCGACGTGGGGCACATGTCAGCATTCATGGCCCAGGCAGGGCATCTCGTGGTGCTGGGCGATGCCGGTACGGATCTCGGAGACTCCATCTACGAGGCACAGATCTACGTGCGTGGCCAGGTGGCCAGCCTCGGTGCTGACTGTGAAGAAAAGCCGATGGCAGCGGAACACGAGGCCACCCTCGCTGACCTGCTGGACCGGGCCGGACTCGGTGCCGATGCGGCAGGTTTCAGACGCTACGGCTCGGCCCGCCGGCTCTATCACTTCTCCATCGACAACATGGATGAATACTGATGCCTGATCCCCCGGACGAATCTCACATCCCGGATACGGTGCCCCGCAAGTCGGCGACCTTCGACGACTACACGCTGTCGGAGATCCGTCGGGCGGCGGCCACAGGTATCTACGATATCCGGGGCGGCGGTACGAAGCGCCGGCTGCCCAACTTCGACGATCTGGTCTTTCTCGGCGCCTCCATGTCGCGCTACCCGCTGGAGGGGTACCGCGAGCGCTGCGACACCGACGTGGCACTGGGTACGAGGTTCGCCAGCAAGCCGATCGAGCTGAAGATCCCGATCACCATCGCCGGTATGAGCTTCGGCTCGCTCTCGGCGCAGGCCAAGGAGGCCCTCGGTCGTGGCGCCTCCGCCGTGGGTACGTCGACGACGACGGGCGACGGCGGCATGACACCGGAGGAGCGCGATCACTCCGACAAGCTCATCTACCAGGTACTGCCATCGCGGTACGGCATGAACCCCGATGACCTGCGCAAGGCGGACGCCATCGAGGTCGTCGTCGGCCAGGGAGCCAAGCCGGGCGGGGGCGGCATGCTGCTGGGTCAGAAGATCACCGAGCGGGTGGCAGGCATGCGGACGCTGCCGGAAGGCATCGATCAACGCTCCGCCTGTCGTCATCCGGACTGGACGGGGCCGGACGATCTGGAGATCAAGATCCAGGAGTTGCGAGAGCTCACTGCCTGGGAGAAGCCGATCTTCGTCAAGATCGGCGCCGCTCGCCCGTATTATGACACGGCTCTGAGCGTCAAGGCGGGGGCCGACGTGGTGGTCGTCGATGGTATGCAGGGCGGCACAGCAGCATCGCAGGAGGTGTTCATCGAGCATGTGGGGATCCCGACACTCGCCGCGGTCAAGGAAGCTGTTCGCGCCCTGCAGGAGCTCGACATGCACCGCAAGGTTCAGCTCGTCATCTCGGGCGGCATCCGATCCGGCGCCGACGTGGCCAAAGCCCTGGCTCTCGGCGCCGACGCCGCATCGATCGGTACGGCTGCCATGGTAGCCATTGGCGATAACGACCCGGCACTGGAAGAGGAATACAGGAAACTTGGCACGACGGCAGGCGCCTACGACGACTGGCACGCGGGCAACGATCCGGCGGGTATCACGACACAACGTCCGGAGCTGGCAGCGCGCCTCGATCCGGTGCAGGCGGGGCGGCGGCTGGCGAACTATCTGTCGGTCATGACGATGGAGGTGCAGGCGCTTGCGCGAGCCAATGGAAAGAGCAACGTTTTGAACCTTGAACCGGAGGACCTGGCGGCATTGACGATTGAAGCGGCTGCCATGTCGGGTGTGCCGCTGGCAGGTACGAACTGGATTCCCGGAGGATGAAGATGACCGTCGATCTGGCACAGGAAGCGAGCGAACAGGGAATCGACTACTTCCTCATCTCCTTTGTCGACCTCTTCGGCGTAATGCGCGCCAAACTGGTGCCGGCGGCGGCCATCACCGACATGGCCGCAGAAGGCGCGGGCTTTGCTGGCTTCGCTGCCTGGCTCGACATGACCGCGGCCGACAGCGACATGTTCGCCGTGCCGGATCCATCGAGTCTCATCCGGTTGCCCTGGAAGCCGAACGTCGGCTGGCTTGCCGCCGATCTCTTCATGGATGGCAAGGAGGTCGCCCACGCCCCTCGAAACGTGCTGAAGCGGGTGCTGGCTGACGCTGAAGACAAGGGCTATCGGCTGCAGCACGGAGTAGAGTGTGAGTATTTCCTGATCACCCCGGAGGCCGACGGGTTGGCGGATGGCTCCGATACCCAGTCGAAGCCCTGCTACGACGTGGGTGCCCTGATGCGCCGCTACGATGTGATCAGCGAGATCTGCGACGCCATGCTCGCCCTCGGGTGGGGACCCTACCAGAACGATCACGAAGACGCCAATGGCCAGTTCGAGATGAACTGGGACTTCGCCGACGCCCTGGTCACCGCGGACCGGCACGCCTTCTTCAAGTACATGGTGAAGACCATCGCCGAGAAGCACGGCCTGCGCGCGACCTTCATGCCCAAACCTTTCGTTGACCTGACGGGCAACGGCTGCCATGCACACGTGAGTGTCTGGTCCCCCGACGGCGACACCAACCTGTTTGCCGATGCTGCCGGGGAGCTCGGCGTATCACAGCTGGGGTACCACTTCCTCGGCGGGTTGATGGCACATGCGACGTCCATATGCGCCATCACCAACCCGACGGTGAACTCCTACAAACGCATCAACGCCCCGGCCACCACATCGGGTGCCACATGGGCCCCGAACCTGGTGACGTATGGCGGCAACAACCGCACGCACATGGTTCGTATTCCGGGGGCCGGACGTATCGAGCTGCGGCTGGCAGATGGGGCGACCAACCCATACCTGCTGCCCGCTGCGATCGCAGCTGCCGGCCTCGACGGGATCGCCGAGAAGCGCGATCCGGGCCCTCGTCTCGACATCAACGTCTACGAAGAAGCCCACAAAGCAGGGGGGGCCGAGAGGCTGCCGCTCAATCTTCTGGATGCCCTGCGCACACTCGAGGCCAACCCGGCCCTCGCCAGCGGACTCGGCAGTGAGACCGTGTCAGCCTTTGTGAAACTGAAGACAGCGGAGTGGAACGAGTACGCCTCCCATCTGTCTGATTGGGAGCGCCAGAACACGCTGGACTGTTGATGCGGCCGGCGATGCGCATCATCGACAGTCACAACCACGTCTATTACCACAAGCTCGACCCCGCCGGTGTGGTGGGCGAACTGGACGAGTTCGGCATCGAGCGCTGCTGGGTGCTGACGTGGTACCTGCCGCCGGCAGAGGATGTCCCCGCAAGTCACGGCACCTTCAACCCGCGAAACTTCCGTCCCGACGGCACCCACGCCGGCTCCACCCTCGACGACGTGATCGAGGCCTGCCGGGCGTATCCGGACCGCTTCATCGGCGGCTTCTGTCCGTGTCCGGCAGAGGGCTCGGCAGCGCAGCGGCTGCAGGCGGCGTACGAGTTCTACGGTGTGCGGGTGTGTGGGGAGTGGAGCTACCGCATGCTGCTGGATGATCCGCGAGCACTGGAGCTGTTCTGGAAGGCAGGAGAGCTGAAGATGCCGGTGGTACTGCATCTGGACGTGCCCTTCCTGCCGGATTCTGACGGTGGCCATCGCCGCTACCACACCAACTGGTACGGGGGTGGGGCGCAACCACTGGAGCGCACGCTGCAGGAATGTCCGGATACCATCTTCGTCGGCCACGCTCCGGGGTTCTGGCGCTTCCTCAGTGGCGACGAGGCGACGGAGACCGAGATCTACCCGCGGCGACCGATCACGCCGGGCGGCGAAGTGATCCGCCTGCTCGACAAGTATCCGAACCTGTGGGCGGATCTGTCCGCCGGTTCCGGTCTCGGCGCGATGCAGCGTGACGAGGCCCATGCCCGTGGTTTCATCGAGACCTACCAGGACCGCCTGCTGTTTGGCCGCGACGCCCCCGGGGATGCCCTGCGCACGTGGCTACTGGGGCTGCGGCTCGACGAGACGCTCCTGGGCAAGCTGTTTCACGCCAATGCCGAGCGTCTCGTGCCCGTTTGAGCCGTTCAACCGACCCGGACTGTCTGGAGCCAGCCCATGCCCGTCACCCGCAGATACTTCCTCAAATCCGCTGCCGCGATCTCCCTCGGCTTCACCGGCCTGCAGCGCAACATCGCCCTGGCCACGGGTGTCGGCGTCGGGTACGGCCCGTTACGGCCTGATCCCGGGGGGATACTGCAGCTACCCGAAGGTTTCAGCTATCGCGTCCTGTCTCGCACCGGCGACGCCATGGATGACGGTCTGCTGGTGCCCGGTGCACCTGACGCTATGGCTGCCTTTTCCGGGCCCCAGGGACGCACGCTCCTGGTGTGCAACCACGAACTGACGGCCGGGGCGCTGGCAGCCGGGGCCTTCGGCGAGCAGAACGAGCGCGTCGCGTCGCTCGATCGCCGATGGTTCTACGACTACGGCAAGGGTTCCCCGGCGCTCGGAGGGACGAGCACGCTGGTGCTCGGCCCGACCGGTGAGGTGGAGCGGCACTTCATGAGCCTGGCGGGAACGGTGCGCAACTGCGCGGGCGGTCCGACGCCGTGGGGCAGCTCCGTCCGACTGCGGTATTCGGTACAGTTGACGAGTGGGCGATCGGGGCGATCCAATACGCCAAGACCGTGGGGTTGCGCGTACCCGAAGATCTCAGTGTACTGGGCATGAACGACCTGGAGATCGCCAGTATCTGCGATCCGGC
>PVBE011526182.1_pt1 | contig 49422 bp, 38 predicted proteins | sample 1631181 | NCBI WGS metagenome assembly PVBE01 (sample SAMN08397723, study PRJNA350692) | Marine metagenome, whole genome shotgun sequencing project. | isolation source: water | place: Pacific Ocean | collected 2012-04
CCACCCCGATCGGTGACCTCTGCAACCACTTTATACGTAAACACTGGGAGAGATTCTTTGGGTACCGAGCGATCTGCGAGGGCAGGAAATACAATCTGAAACGCGCCAGTGGCATCCGTCGTTGTGGTACCGCGGGCGATGCGCTGCGCACCACCATCGAAAGGAAGCCATGGAAAAAAAGAGCGACACCAGGTTGGAAAACGCACAGTTCGCTCAACTCGCCAACGCACGGAGGACTCAGTGACAGGAAGGCCAGTGTAGGTTGCAGCTGTTCCGGAGAGTGAAATCTCATCACCAAGAGGAACGCTTTTTTTGGGAGAGGCAATTGTGACTTCAAACTTTGGTCGCTTGTATTCTTCAATACGGACACCGACAGATCCCTGCGTGTTTGCAGTGCGGGCCCGAAGAGACCATCTCCCTAGCAGACAACCAGAGGGAATGGAAAAATTACCATGAAAAGAGCCATTCGCATTTGTCGTATGACGAGAGGTTGCAACGTCCCGGCCATTGGCGTCACGCAATGTTACGTCTACAACAACATTCGAAAGCGCTGCATATTGTGCCCGGGCCTGATCGCCAGTTGCGGCGATACCCTTATAAAAGACGATCTGTCCTGGCCGATGTATACCCCGATCTGTCATGAGAATGATGTTCTTTACAACAGCTTGACGGATATTGCGTCCTACACCTCTCGGAAAATTGGCAACGGTCTCTTGACGACCTTCAACATCTGCTGATGCAACAATCACAACTGGTTGTCCCTGAGTTACTTCCAATTCAAATCGACCAGAAGCATTTGTCGTGACGGCATGCGATTGCTCAACAACCTGAGCATTTCCTTTTCTTTCTCGTGCAAAGACTTTGACTTCGGCGTGCTGAATAGGTTCCCCCGTTCGAACATCGACAATGAAGCCATTTACAATGGGGTTGCCTTGTTGTTGATTGCCACGTTGAGCCGGTTGCCGTGGTTGTCCCTGTACGGACGCCGCCTCAGTTGCAAATGTTCCTCGACTCTGTTCGGTGATAATTGCCAGTCGTGTTACCCATACAAGCGTGGCTGAGACAACGTTATCAATGTCTCCAAACCCCGGTTTTTGGCTAGCAATGACCCAATAAGATCCTGGATCGAGATTGGCAGCGTCGAGTGAGGAACCGACTGGAAGGTCAATAAATTGCTCTTGATAGTCTGGGACGTGTGGTAAATCTGCTGTGTGTTCACGGACAGCTGGGAGGGTGAGCATCGCTTTTCGATCAGTGTCATCCATCCAGCTTCCGTAAGCGTTTCTTGTCTTGAGTCGACCAAGCCAATCAGCTTTACAAACACGGATATGAACCTTCTCAAGATTGCGATATGTGATGCGAATCGAAGGAAAAGGTTTCGCCCATGTCCGCTCTGTAGATACTGAGAGTGTCTTTGCCTCGATTTGTTTCACCAGATTTGCACACTGAGCTCCTCCGTGCGTTTTCGGGTGGGCTGACGCTGCGGCCTGAGCTGTTGCATGTGCTTGTACAAGATCACCATGTTGGCGGAGCAGCGTTGCTAATACAAACGATGCACGCGCCGCTGTTTCATGATTTTCTGCATGTTCAATAAATATTCTGAGTGACTTTTCCTTGCGTTTGTCGACACCATCACCAACAACGATTTCTGATGCCCACAGTATCCTTTCAAGATCAGCTGACAAAAAGGCCGAAGGATCAGCATCATCACGATGAAACTTGATGAGTTCACGATATAGGAGTGCCGCTTCAAGAATAGGTGACTCTCGATCCGTGATATCATCATCTGATTCAGGGTGCCAGGATAAAAAATCATCGAGCGTTCCAAGTGCTGGCGAACGAACGTCGATTTCAAATGCATCTTCGGGTGCGATGAGGCCTCGCTCACCAGACTGCAAGAAAACAAGAGCATCGTGCACAACGACATCCCAGACAGTTGGACGATAGGCATCAGACATCGAACCTTTTTGGAGCAGTGCGTTCCACGCTGTGACGGGCAAAGACTGTAGGACTTTTTTCTTGGTATCCGTGGAATCACCAAGTGCAGATTTAAATTGTTTCCTAATTTCAGCAATGATGGTCGGAAGGTCCCACTGAGATATTTTGGAGAGATCCGTTCCACCAGCACCACCTTGTGTCCTCGTGCGATACCGCCATTGATTTTGCTGATAGAATCCCCAGATCCAATTTGCTTGAATGGCATGAAGTACGTGTTGTGTTTGTTGCGGAGCCGTTTTAATTTCTTCTGCTAAGCGGATAAGACGTGCAGGATCATCAGGCGGTCTATCTCCTGTCTCAGTCAGTATCCGCGTGGCGATTGCCCGAGCGACTTCATCCCACGCCTCTTCAGCACGCGCCTGCTCTTCAATGTCTTTCAACAGCTGTGCAGCCGTTTTCGGTTTCCCTTCATTGAGCGATCGCTGTATCGACTCCCAGAGTTCCTTTCGTGAGCTGTTTGCGTCATCTGCTTTGATCGAAGGCTGGGTGACAACGAACACCCCAAGGCTCAAGAAAAGCATTCCAGCAAAAAAGTAACGTGCTCGAATGGTAAATGGGGTGTGCAAGGGGTTCATTTGCAGCCATACAAACATGAGTATCTCCCACTGCCAATATTGTGGCCGAGTCTTTTGAATTGGACCATTAATGTACGACAAAAAAACGAATCAAACGTACGTTTGGGGGTATTACAAAGTGACATCTTCTCTAGAAAGGGAACGGGGACGGCACAGAATCGTTACAGTGCCCAAAAGACACTTTGCTTATTTTGCCGTTTGAGAACCTTTTTTTTGTCAAAAAGCATGACCACATCTTTTGCGGATGAGGTATCGCAGGTGTTTGAAACACGACTGCATACAGCACACCGAGTTCTCTTGTCATCAATGCTCCCAAATGACACAAGCCACGACGATTAGTCTTTGGAAGCCTGTGATCGACGGATGTCAATTTGCCACGACTTTGGTTTTACTGACACATCACTATCGTCATCATAAAACGCACGGAGATGCTCAAGCTCATCCTTGGTCTTGGAAATCACTGTTGCGTACTCATTATCACCATAGACGTTCATCAATTCATCGGGATCCTTTTCGAGATCATAAAATTCCCACTCGTCAAATTGATAGAAATGCATCAACTTATGGTTTTTTGTGCGGATGCCGTAATGACGTGGAACCATATGAACACTCGGGTATTCGTAGTAGTGGTAATAGACGCTAGTACGCCAATCTGAGGGAGTATCACCCTCTAAGAGTGGAACAAGTGACCTGCCTTGCATGTCGTCAGGAATCTCGGCTTCTGCCATTTCCAAAAAGGTCTCTGCATAGTCTAAGTTTTGAATGAGATCATCGTTGTATGTTCCTGGTTGTGTGACACCAGGCCACTTCACAATAAAGGGCATCTTCATTGATTCATCGTACATCCATCGTTTGTCATACCAACCATGATCCCCAACATAAAAACCTTGATCAGAAGAATAGATCACAACGGTATTGTCACTTAATCCAAGGTCATCGAGAGTTTGCATCAGCGTTCCAACACTTTCGTCCACTCCTTTAATGCACCGCAGGTAATTCTTTGCGTAACGCTGGTATTTCCATCGGACAAGTGATTTTCCTGAAAGGTTTTCAGCATGAAAGGCCTTGTCGCGTGGTTCATATGCTTTTCGCCACTCTTGAAGCTGTGCAGTGGTCATTCGCTGCATATTCCGCCAGGCAGATTTATCAAGTCGACCTTGGATAGCATTGCCATCAAAGGATGGCAGTAAATCAACAAATAAATCAAAATTGAGATGCATGTGTCGATCAATCTCAAGTTCCTGATACCGCGCTGGCGGAGCATTATCTTCCCAGGTATCAAACAAGGTGTCGGGTTCTGGTAGATCAGTGTCTGCATAAAGATTGAGGTGGCGTTGTGCAGGCATCCAATTTCGGTGAGGGGCTTTATGTTGCACCATCAGCATGAATGGCTTGCCTTGTTCTCGCCCTTGCTTGAGCCAGTCCACAGCCAGGTCAGTCACGATGTCGGTGCAATGCCCTTCAATCCGTGTGGTGCCTTTTGGAGTGATCATGTCAGGGTTGTAATACAGCCCCTGACCGGGAAGTACCTTCCAATCGGAAAAGCCCTGCGGTTTGCCTTTCAGATGAGACTTTCCGTATATCGCAGTGGTATATCCTGCAGCTTGCAGTAATTTTGGAAATGTCTGTTGGTTCCAGTCAAACGTATTGCCATTATTCATAAATCCATTTTTGTGACTGTGCTTGCCAGTTTGTATGACAGCACGACTTGGTCCACAAATTGAATTTGTGCAGAAGCTGTTGAGAAAGACAACACCTTCAGAAGCCAAAGAGTCAATGCAGGGAGTTGGATTGACCGACTTGAGCCAACCGTTATATGCACCGATTGCATGAGGTGCGTGATCATCACTAAATATAAAAAGAATATTTGGGCGAGTATCCTCAGCGCAACTACTGTGCTCCAGAATAAAAAGACTCGCAGAAAACAATATCAAAATGATCAATGAGCGATACAAGAACATAACTTTATAATACCGGAGGAAGGGTGCCAGGTTTTCCATTCGTCCTTAGTCTATGGTCTCGCGGTCTCGACAACAACAATTAGGCCATGAACAGCAGGTGAATCTCCAGAGTGACAGATTTGCACAAGCGCGGAGGTCACTGGACCTGCCGGTTATCACAGATGCCGTCAAGATGTGGAATCATCTTCACGTTTCACAATAAGTTGGACAAGAATATTGACGAGTGGAGATACGACAATGATTGTTGGCCATGCGATTACCCACGAAAGTCCCCACGCTTGAAGCCACGCAGGAATGAGTTTGGGGTGAAGCCCAGTGTGAAAAGCAGTGATCACAAGGGACATCAGCCCAGACATGAGAAGCGACATGACAAGCGAAAAAACAAGTCCATGATATTTATGTGAGAGCATGAGGATATTTGGAAGAAGGAAGAAAGAAGCAATGAATAAGAAAACTATGTACCGCAGAATGTACAATAAGGAGGACTTCCCGGGGGACTCCCGTTTCGGTACTGGACGTTCTTGGTTGTTTCAGAAAAAGGATTATCAAGGATCTCTAAGAGGCTCTGAACAGCCTTCAGGCTACCAGACTCGGCTTCATTGAGAGCTTCTTCAACGATGTGGTTCCTTGGGATAATCACAGGATTTACCAATTTCATGCGTGCAGCAGCGTCTTCATGAGAGCCTGGTTCTTGGTCAAGTCGATGTTGCCAACGAGTGCGCCATGAACGAAACGCAGGCGCTGCGATGATTCTTAGGTGTGAGGCGTCGTGTTCAAGAGAATGGCCTAATTCTACAAACGTCGACGTAAAGTCAGCCTGCGTATCTTGCATGATGTTCAGGAGCGATTCAAAGAGTTCAAGGTCACTCTCTTGACAGGTTGCAAGGCCTATTTTTTTTCGGGCACCGGTAAGATGATACGCTTTGTACTTCTCCGAAAATGTGTTGACAATCGGAATAAGTTGTTCAATGGCCTGTTCGGTGGGGCTCCCAACAAGCGGGATGAGACTCTCCGCGAGTCGAGCAAGATTCCACTGAGCGATAGCAGGCTGATTGGCATATGCATATCGCCCTTGTTGATCGATTGAACTGAAAACTGTGTCAGGATGGTAGACATCCATGAACGCACAGGGACCATAATCGATTGTTTCACCTGAAAGAGCCATGTTGTCCGTATTCATAACACCGTGAACAAAGCCAATAAGCATCCAGTGAGCGAGTAGTTGAGCCTGACGGTCGATGACAGATTCTAAAAATGGAAAGACAGAATTTTCAGAGCACAGCAAATCTGGATCATGTCTTCGAATCGTGTAGTCGAGGAGAGACGACAAGTGTTCATGATTCCCCAAAGCTGCAGCATACTGAAATGTCCCAACACGAATGTGACTTGCTGCCACGCGTGTCAGAATAGCACCTGGTAAGGATGTAGTCCTTAATACTGTTTCACCAGTGGCTGCTACGGCGAGGCTGCGAGTTGTTGGAATACCCAGCGCATGCATTCCCTCACTGATAATGTATTCCCGGAGCATCGGCCCAAGAGCTGCTCTTCCATCACCGCTGCGTGAATACTTTGTGCGGCCAGCACCCTTCAGTTGAATATCCAAACGCTTCCCGTCACATGTGATCTGCTCCCCAAGAAGAATGGCTCGACCATCCCCTAGATTTGTGAAGTGACCAAATTGATGGCCCGCATACGCTTGCGCAATAGGCTTTGATCCATCTGGGATTTCATTCCCAACAAATATTGATGCTCCTGAGGATTGAAGAATGTCAAAATTCAATCCGAGATCATGGGTGAGTGATTGATTGAGGAGGGTAAGTCCTGCGTATCTCACTGGGGTGGGGCGTTCGCTAGAGAAAAATGGTTTTGGCAGGTTTGTATAGGAGTTCTCAAATCGCCAGCCAGCTTCATGATCCAGGCAAGTCATGTGTGAAACATTTGTGCAGGGAAGTTCAACGTAGTCCAAAACAATAGTGTAGGACACATAGACAAAAACGAAATGAGTGATGTCTTTATTGAGATGTGGGGGCGAAAACCGGTGGTCTTCAGATACCAATTTGTTCCGTTCGAAACGAATTACTCAAAAATGATAGAGGGGTGTTAGAGAGAACTTTCAATAAGTCGGGCACAACAAGGTGCACATCTTGAGAAGAGATAGTCTGAGCCGCATACTAAAGATCTTGCTCTGTGCTTATTGTTATGAAAATAATTTTTCCAGTTTCTCTGGCAATGATTGTTTTGACCGCTGGCTCGAGAAAGTTTGCTACGGCCAGAGAATCGGTTGCAAATAGATTTGTGATTCGCTTCACAAAAACTGAGCAAGGAAAACATATTTGGGTGTTCGAGGCAGGCTAACAAAACAGAGCAATTTTTTTCTCACAACGGAGCGAGCACTTGAATCACCTGCTGACGGCAATCAAAAGACTTGAACTGAAGTCTACTGGAAAATGGTTTTTGCTCTCGGCTGTGATTGGTATGGTTGCTGGCATTGGAGCCATTGGTTTCCATATTATTGGGCAAAGTGTTCAGCACACTGCACTGGGTCGGCTTGCTCATTTTCATGCTGGTGAGGCAGAGGCAGAGGGAACTGTTTTTCCTGAAACGGATGGACCATTTAAGCCATGGATGCTGGTTGCAGTGATGGCTGCTGGTGGTCTGGCTTCGGGTGTGTTGGTCTATACATTCGCTCCTGAGGCTGAAGGGCATGGTACAGATGCTGCCATCGATGCATTTCATAATAAAAGGGGTGACATACGAGGTCGTATTCCAATCATTAAGACCATTGCTTCTGCCATTACACTTGGTACAGGAGGTTCAGCAGGTCGAGAAGGTCCAATTGCGCAGATTGGCGCAGGCTTTGGTTCATTTCTTGGTGGAGTTCTCAAGCTGCCTGCTCGTGATCGTCGCATTATGCTCGCTGCCGGTATGGGAGCTGGGGTAGGTGCAATTTTTCGAGCACCTCTGGCTGGAGCAGTATTCGCGGGGGAGATTCTTTACCGTGATGCGGATATTGAGAGTGATGCTCTTGTGCCTGCAGCAATGTCTTCAGCAATAGCGTATTCGGTTTTCTGCCTATGGTTGCCGAGCGATCTTCGCTTTATGCCTTTATTCGGTCCTCATATGGCTTTTGAAGTCGAGTCTCCATTGGAGTTAGTGCCCTACGCATGCATGGCAGTCATTCTCGTTCTTGCTGGCTTGCTGTATATCCAAACGTTTTATGGCGTTCACGCTCTATTTAAAAAGTTACCCATCTTTCCTCATATCAAGCCAATGGTTGGCGCAGCATTGGCAGGACTTACAGGCCTTGCCTTATGGTCAGCGTTCGGGCAGGACTATGATGCCCTTGCAGTTCTTGGTAGTGGGTACGGTTTACTGCAAAAAATGTTTGCGAGTGAATTCACTGTTGCGCCCCTCTTATTAGTATCCGTTGCTCTAGTAAAAATCTTGACAACGTCTTTTACTATTAGTTCAGGAGGATCAGGTGGCGTCTTTGGCCCTTCAATGGTTATCGGAGGGTGTGTTGGTGGAGCTGTTGGTCAGGTTTTTCATACTTGGATGCCTGAACTCGTGCCACATCCGCAGGCATTTGCCATTGTTGGTATGGCAGGTTTTTTTTCTGGGTGTGCCAGAGCGCCACTTTCTACAGTTCTGATGGTGAGTGAGATGACAGGTGGATATGGCTTGCTCTTACCAACGCTCTGGGTGTCTACACTGACTTTTTTACTTGGACGACGTTCAACACTTTATCTCAAACAGGTGCCAACTCGATTGGATTCACCGGCTCATAGAGGTGATTTCTTTGTTGATGTGCTTGAAGGAATTCGTGTCGAAAACGTATATCAACAAAGTCCTCGTCTCAAGCTTATCCATGAGGGAACAACCTTAGACGAAATAGTGCATGCGTTGGCTGAATCGACACAACGATATTTTCCGGTTGTTGACGCAACTGGAAAAATGCTTGGGATTTTTTCAGCAGAAGATGTTCGTGGGTATCTTTATGACGATACGATTTGGCATATTGCAAATGCCCGAGATGTGATGAAGAGTGATGTTGTATCAGTGACCCCAGATGAAGACCTGAATTCAGCCTTGGGTAAATTCACGGCTATCAATGTTGATGAACTCCCTGTTGTTGCTTCAGAGGATCAGCAAAAAATACTTGGTACGCTTCGCCGAAAAGAAGTGATTGCAGCCTATAATCTCAGGCGTTTGGAGCATAAGCGGCTCCGTCAAATCCCCGAAGATTCTATAACCAAGTCACGCGATGGAACGTCTGACGGATAACCCTTTTATTCTAGGCTATAATAACGTTGTAGCGTACTGTTGAAACCTGTTGTATTGAGTGACAATATGCAAAATCTTCTGGAGAGAATGCAACGTGATGAAAGTATCAACATCTTTGTCCGCGAAAGTAGTTGTTCGTAGTGTTCTAATTATTTTCTCAATGGTGCTTCGAGCACCCCAAGCGATCACGGCTGATTCCAACCCACAGCCCTTTCAATTTCAAAAGAATGACACCGTGGCTATTTTTGGGAATGGTCTTGCTGATCGCATGCAGCATGATCCTTGGGTCGAAGCTGTTTTGCAAAGCCAGCTTAAGGGAAAGAATGTCCGCTTTCGAAACATGAGTTTCTCAGGAGACATGGTCAATAAGCGTCCTCGAAATAAGGGCTTTACGAATGATGAAGAATATCTCCAGCACGTTGCGCCAAATGTCATATTCATTATGTACGGGTACAACGAATCCTTTGCCGGCCCCGATGGCGGAGACACCTACCGAAACGAACTTGTGTCCTTGATTGAGAAATACAAAAGCCTTCGAAAAGAAGATGGTGTAGCAGCTCGATTTGTTCTCTTTAGTCCGATTGCCTACCAATATTATGGCGACAGGAACCTCCCTAATGGCACTCAGATCAATGTTAATCTTGCCGCTTTTACAGAGGCGACCAGACAAGCAGCTCATGAAACAAAGGCAACCTTTGTCGACCTTTACTCGCCAACATTTCAGGCATTTGTATCGAATAGCAATCAACTGACACTGAATGGAATTCACCTCAATGCAGATGGCTATTGGATTTTAGCAGACATCATATCCAAAGCCCTCATTGGGAAATCTTCGCCATCAAAAAAAGAAATTCAGGATATCTATGATGCGGTCGTCGATAAAAACTGGCACTGGCATAATCGCTATCGTGCCACCGATGGAAATGATATTTGGGGTTCGCGCTCAGGCCTGACATTTGTTGATGGTCAAAGCAATGCGGAGGTGCTCAAGCATGAGTTGACTATGCTTGACATCATGACATCCAATCGTGATGACGTCATTTGGGCGGCTGCAAATGGTCAGCGTATCCAACCAAATGATAGTAATGTACCGCCACCGGTGACAGTTATTTCAAACGTCGGTGGAGGTAGTAAAAGTTCAAATAAAGATAAGGAAGGGAGTGTCCAGTACCTTTCTCCAGAGGAGAGTCTGAAAAAGATAAATATTCCAGATGGTTTTGAACTCAATATCTTTGCGTCAGAGGAGATGTTTGAAGGCTTCGCGAATCCAGTGCAGATGCAGGTTGATGCACAGGGGCGACTGTGGGCAGCATGTTGGAATACCTATCCAAAGTGGGAGCCACTTAAGAAGATGAATGACGCTCTCGTAATTCTTGAAGATGAGAATCACGATGGAGTTGCTGATAGAAAAAAAATCTTTGCACATGTCCACAATCCGCTTGGTTTTGAATTCTGGGGTGGTGGTGTGGTTGTGACATCAGGCCCAGATCTTCTGTTTCTTCAGGATACCGATGGTGATGATGTAGCTGATGTTCGCTATCCCCTCCTGCAGGGGTTGGGTACGTCGGATACACATCATGCTGCAAACAACCTTATCTATGGTCCGGATGGGGGTATCTATTGGCAAAGTGGTATTTTTCTTGTGCATAACCATGAGACACCGTGGAAGCCAAACTTGAACATTGGTGAATCAGGGATGTATCGATTTGATCCACGAACATTCGCCATTACACCCCATGCTGCCAATCGTCCGAATCCACATGGAACAAGTTTTGATTACTGGGGTTACTGTTATGCCAATGACGGAACAGGCGGACGTTCGTATCAGGTCAGGCCTGAAGGAACAGGCTTCAAAATGCACGAGTTACTGACAAAAGAGTTTCGCCCAGTCGCTGCGGATGAAATTCTTTCTTCAACTCATTTTCCGGATGAGCTGCAACAGGATTTCCTTATTTGCAACACGATTGGGTTTCTTGGTGTGAAGCAATACGACCTTGATCGTGGAGAAGGCCTTTCGAGTGAACCGACCGCCACTTCAGTGGAAGAAAAGAGTCATGTAGACGTCAAGCAGGGTGGCAAGTTAATTGAAGTCAACCATCCGGCTTTGCGTGATAAGAAAATTACTAGCTTCAAACTTCGTGTGAATGGCAAGCGAGAAATGAACATCTCTGAAGTTGAGGTGATGCGGGGCAGGGAAAATATTGCCCGCGCAGCAAAGATGACACAGTCGAGCGATTACGGAAACGGTCAGTTTCCTGCTCAACTCCTAGTTGATGGCAACAAAGACAACTTTGCTCATACCGCGATAGAAAAAGACCCATGGATGAAAGGCGAGTTTTCAGAGCCAGTAGAGGTTTCCACGTTCAGGGTTTGGAACCGGAAAGGATTTGAGCAACGATTTGATGGTGGTGCGATTGATTTTTTCAATGGGAAAAATCTGATTGCTTCTGTCGATGTTGCGATCAAAGGCGGGAAAGGCAAAGAAGCCAATAAGCAACGTCAGTTTGGTGAAGTTTGGGGAACCCCAGGTGTCGAACTTCTTAACAGTAGTGACAGAAATTTTAGACCCACCGACGCCGTCATTGGTGGAGATGGTGCGTTGTATGTAGCGGATTGGCAAAATGTGATTATTGGTCACATGCAGCACAATATTCGTGATCCAAATCGAGATCATGTGCATGGACGAATTTTTCGGTTGACAGTCAAAGGGCGACCTCTTCAGAAGCCAGTTCTTATAGCTGGTGAATCAATCGAGGCTCTGCTTGAAAATCTGAAGCATCCAACGAATGGTGTCCGTCACAGAACACGTGTTGAACTCAGTGGCCGAGACTCAGATGAAGTAATTGCTGCAACAAAAAAATGGATGGCATCGTTCGATCCAAACGATGAACAGGAGGCGCACTATCTTTTGGAGGCATTGTGGCTGCATCAGCAGCACAATGTGCGAGATGAGGCGTTACTTCAGACGCTTCTTCAGTCGGCGGTCCAGCACGCTGTTGTTGCAGCGAGAACAGTTGATCACTTTTGGCATACGGTTGACGTAACAGGGAGCAGTGGATTTGCTGCACCAGCGGCCATTGAAGTTGTAGAATTTGATTCCCCCAAGCATCTGAATGCTGAAGAAAAAAAGGCCTATCAGCTTGGTTCACAGATCTATCAGCGTGAGGCTCATTGTGGAACCTGTCATCTTACGCACGGGAAGGGAAACGGAATTATTTATCCATCACTTGTGAACAGTCCGTGGGTTGGCGGAAGCGAAGATCGACTGGTCAAAATGACGCTGCATGGTCTGTGGGGTCCCATAGAGGTTCATGGAAAGACGTATGATCCTTCACGAGGTGTTCCGCCCATGACTGCATTTCGAAATCTTCTTAATGATGAGGAGTTGGCTGCGGTGCTTACTTTCGTAAGAAATAGCTGGGGGAATAAAGCGTCAGTCGTATCGCCTGAAACAGTCAAGCGAGTACGTAGTGAGACAAAGACTCAGACGACGTTCTGGAAACCGGCTGACCTGCTGGTAGAGCATCCGTTGGAGCCAGACCTTCTTGCTGCAGCTGCCTCTGAGACCGAAGAAGTTTTTGCTAATAAAGCATTAGAGCAAGCACTCCTTGCAGAATCCCCTGGTGATCTGGTGAAAGTCGCACTTGCGCAGGGCGATGCAAAAAGAGGTCAAATTGTATTTCTCAAATCGTCAGCGGCGTGTGCGACGTGTCACAAACCTCCCACCGGCGGGATGCAGTTGGGGCCTCGCCTTGAAGAACTCAAGACAAAACGAACACCAGAAGAACTCGTTGAATCGTTACTGTATCCCTCTAAGCTCATCGATAAGGAGTATGCCCAAGTTACAGTCCTGACAAATGATGGCCGTCAACTAACGGGACTAAGAGTGTCTGATGATGACAAAGAGATTCGTCTGCGAAATCTTGCTCAGCCGGTGCCTGTTTCCATCAAAAAGGCTGAAATCGAAGATATCTTTGAGTCAAAGGTCTCTCTGATGCCTGAGCATTTGGTGCAACAGCTGAAAACGCGACAAGAATTTGACGATCTTATGCGCTATATTCTCGAAATTCGAAAATAATAAGAAGGTCTTGAGGAAGCTGAGAAAAGTGCTTCAGAGGAAGTGAGTATCACAGTCTTTGTTGAGCCTCCTGTGCCGATCATTCCTGACCCGCAGGCGACCTTGTTAGAAGTCCTTATCAATGACATCACCATCTGAGCGATGGCCGAGGCGGTCATAGACAAATAGGTCAATATTAAAATTGATGATGTGAACGGATCCATCACAAAAAACAGCATTGAAACCGGCCGGGTGTGCAGAACCATAGACGAGCTGATTTGGAATCTGTTCGGAATCTTTATGGGGACGACCATATGTACTATTTGTTGAACGAAACACGTCATTGTCATACCCAACGTACATGCATTCGTTGTCAGCTGCGTCAGTGCCTGTTTGATAGCGAGATCGTGGTAAATACTTTTCACCAACTGCGATTGTTTGTGTTGTACCATCGAGAATATCTGTGATGGAGACCGTGCTGCATCGATACGTGATTCCAGTTTCTTCACTCGGTGTTGCAGGAGGAGTAGTGGATCCAGCGGCAGGACCAGGGTCTATCTCGCAGCGTGGGTAGTTCCCACAATTACCTGCATAATCAGATTTCGCGACAGCCTGCTGCTTCGTTGCATTCACAAAACTGTATGACGTTGGATATGGTCTGGGTTTCCGTCGCGAGGGACAGTTGAATGTTCCAAGAGGCGTTGCATTGCGTTTGCCAGCAGCATCCATTTTTGCAGAACCTGTTGCTCCGGTCCCAAGGGACCAAAGACTTTCTTCTTCAATGCCAGGCAGGATGTTATAGACCCAACCACCTGGTTGTAATGGGCCAAAACCTCTGTCCGGATCGCCTGTCCAAGCCCAGCCCCATCCTCCAGATGGAAAGAAACTGTGGACGTCATGGTGTTGCTGAAATGCGATACCTATTTGGCGAACGTTGTTGTTACACGAGGTTCGTCTGGCGGCTTCACGGGCGGCTTGGACAGCAGGCAGAAGCAGGCCGATCAGGACACCAATAATTGCAATCACAACAAGGAGTTCGACAAGTGTAAACCCGTTTTCTCGTGCATGTCGTCTTTGGTTTTCGTGCAATGATGATGTTCGAGGAACGGTTTGGAGAATGGTTGTGGTCATTATGGGACCTTTCGGGACAGTTTTTTTGTGAGGTTGAAGATAATCCCTCTCTCAAGATCTTTTAAATCAGGAGCAATTTCTTGACCAATTTGTGAAGTCGAGTTGTAGTGTTCCGGAACGAGTTCTTCTCCACGCGTATTTTTTTTGGATACTTCTAGTCGATAGACGCCGAAATAGACGCCTGAAAAACCTGATGTTGCGATACTTGGTGTGGACAAGACTGTGTGCCCGGATTGAGACGTTGTTCCGGTAGCGACTTCATAGCCCTGGCCCATGAATGACTCGGGCATCAAAGAAACTTTTGCCTGTGCAAGTGGTTTGCCATCAAGCATAAGGCGACAGGGAAATGTCGTCATGCTTAATTCATCCGCAACATACGTTGCAAATCGATTCATAAGTTCTGTGTGCGTGACTTCCCCATTGCGGTCGATATCAGCTCGTTGCAAAACAGGCTGAATAATCGCGGATGCACCCATCTCATTGGCATCAAGTACTCCATTGGAATCCGAGTCATACATTGCAATGACATCTTCGGCTGCGTGACGAGGATGAAACACTGGGGAATCAAGGGTGGATGTGTTGCAGCTCATGACAAAGAGGGCTGCCAAGGAAAGCAGTATCAATTTATTCGTATCATGTGGATCCATGAATACATTCTCCTGCCATGCCGCCCCTCGTCCCCACGTTCCCTTTTAGAAGGGATACTCTATTTGGTGTGGAATTACAAGAATTTTTGATTATCAGGCGACAGCGCGTTGTTCTTGTCTTCGTCAAAGTTATTTGACAGGAACGACGCTTGCGGATCGATTATTCAGGTTGATAAGTTCAAATTGTTCTGCCATATGTCAGTCCCTTTTCTAGAGGGACTGAGTCATTTCTGAGAGAGTGACGAGTGTGATTTAAGAAAAAAATGGTTATGCAATCGTTCTTAATCCATAGACATATCGCGTGAACATTGGGTGGGCCGTTGGAGGACGTCTTCGTTGATGGCTGTATCTGGGATGGACGAATGTAAAAGGGCTGTTTTTTTGACGTTAGATCAAGTGCCGGAGGTGGGACTTGAACCCACACGCCCTTGCGGGCAAAGGATTTTGAATCCTTCGCGTCTGCCATTCCGCCACTCCGGCTCATTACAAAAGATTGGACTAGGAGAGGTTTAGCAGTCTCATTATGTTTTGCCAGCACAGGGTGTCTACAACGGGCGATTGTGCTCGATATAGATAGGCTGTTTATCACCATGATGAGTGAGAATCTCTTCTATGCAGGTACTTGTTTTCGAAGATAACGGTGTTGAGCGGCTATGGCCCCTGACGACCTTTCGCCCAGCCTGTGATATCACCATTGGGGCGCAAACACTATGCGAGATCCTTTCGCATATAGGGAGTGTCTTTCGCGTCCTTCGGCCATCTCTCGCGATGCATCTTGATGCTATTGCAGATAGTCGTGTGGTGTTTTGGGGGGCGTCTGTCACACCTTCGGCCATAGAGCCATTGATGTCCACGCACGGAGCTCTCGTGGTGCTTGTAAATGCACGCGTGGTGCCCAGTCGGGCAACCATGATTGCACTCAGAAGTCTTGTTGAAGCTGGACGCCGTGGTATTGTCTGGGATGGTGATACGATGACTGCTGCCATTCTTCACCGAACAAGTGATGGTGATGGGCCTGACGATATGGCGATGCAACAGTTAATCGATACAAGGTCTACCGATTCCATCAGAGCACTTAGGCTCGACACTCTTGATTGTTCATTGGAACTGCTTCGAGAACCCTTTGATGTTATCACGGCCCATGAATGGACAATTGCCGGAAACTTGGCGATGTTAATCGACAGTGGCAGATTCAAAGAAGTCAAACCCGGCTTGTTTGTTGAAAAGGGTGTGGAGATTCACGAACCAATTGTTGTACGCCATGGACCGGTGCTTGTTGAGTCGGGAGTGGAGATCGGTCCTTTTGTGTGTTTTGACGGGCCAGTTTTTATAGGACAAGATAGTAAGATTAATCCTCAGACCTGGCTCCACGATGCTATTGCCATTAGGGCTGGATGCCGAGCAGGAGGAGAGATCGAGTCGTCTGTGTTGGAGCCTTTTTCGAACAAGCCACATGATGGTTTTATTGGTCATAGCCACGTGGGGAGCTGGACAAATCTGGCAGCGGGCACTGTCACTGGGAACCTCAAGGTAAGTTATGGGACAATTAGGTTGCAGACATCTGATGCGACCATTGACAGTGGTCGCCAGTTTCTTGGATCGCTGATTGGTGATTGTGTGAAGACAGCAGTCAATACATCTTTGCCATGTGGGGCTCGTATTGGGTCTGTGGCAACAGTCGGAGGGGCTACCGGCCACACTGTTCCAATATTTCACAATCAACTTATTGGTGGAGAAGAAGGAAGTACTACGTCTGTATCGCAAGCGAGTATTACCCTCGAGCGCATGATGGCCCGTCGCGGTTTATCACTTTTGTCAGCCGACAAGGAACTTCTTGAGGCACTTGGTCCAAATTAACAGACCGTGACAGGTCATAACTCTTTTCTACAATAAACACATGTCCATAACGCAAGCATATCGCACCGGTCACTTTGGCCTATCCTTTGAATTGTTTCCTCCCAAGACGCCTGAATCTGAGGCAGTCATGTGGAAAACGGTTGATGAACTTATTGCCTTTGAGCCATCGTTGATTACCTGTACGTACGGCGCTGGTGGATCAACAAGAGGAACAACACTTGGAGTACTCAAGGGACTCCGTGACCGTCATAGTATTCCAGTGGCCAGTCACCTTACCTGTGTTGGAAGTCGTGTCGATGACCTTCGAGGATATCTTGAAGAGGCTCAAAGAATTGGTGTGACAGCCATTGTTGCATTACGGGGAGATCCTCCTCAGGGAGAGACATCATTCACCCCGGTGGAAGGTGGATTGCGTTATGCTTCAGAATTGGTTGAATTTATCAAACGCGAATTTCCTGACTTTGACATTCTGGTTGCTGGATATCCAGAAACACATCATGAGGCAATCAGCCCGCAGGCGGATCTTGAAAACCTTCACCGGAAATGTGAGGCAGGTGGAGATGTGATTGTCACGCAGATTTTTTATGACAACAACGATTTTTTTCGATTTTGTGATCGATGTGTAGCGTTAGGTATTCAAACACCAATTGTGCCAGGCGTCATGCCCGTTACTAACTACGCACAGATTCGTCGAATTGCTGGACTCTGTAAAGCACGGTTACCGGAGGCATTCACGAGTGCCTTTGAGGCGGCGGGCAACGATGAAGCAGACCAGTTTGAAGCAGGTGTCGAATTTGCAGCTCGTCAGGTTGAAGAACTTGTTGCACATGGAGTTCCTGGCATTCATTTCTATGTGCTCAATAAATCTCCAGCGACAGTACGAGTACTTCAGCACGTGGGTCTTCATCGTTGAAGTCTGTTCATCGAGGAGGCTGATCGTCATCCATTGTGCTTATATAGTTTCGAAGACGTTCCAGTTCATCACTGACATGACGTAACTTAAGCATGTTTTCAACACGCTTTACAAGCTCAACACGGTTCACCGGTTTTGATAAAAAGTCATCGGTTCCGGACTCAACAGCGCGCTCAATGTCCCCCAGTTCACCAAGTGCTGTCACCATCAGAATCATTGTTGTTTTTGTTGCAGGATCCTCCTTCAGTCGCTGACACACCTCAAATCCTGACAGCTTTGGCATCATGACATCAAGCAGAATGACATCAGGCTCAAATGCAGCGACTTTTTCAAGAGTATCTGCTCCATCCACTGCAGTTTGTATTTCACAGTCGAGAGCAGCGAGGTACACCTCGAGTAGTTCACGATTCGGTTCATTATCGTCGGCAATCAATACGCGACTTTTTTGTGAAGTGGACGGGGTCTGTGGTTTGGTCATAAAGCAAATCCTTCATCGGAAGATGCAGTAAAAATGATCCTTGAGAAACAACTAAGAATCATTCAAAGGGGGGTATTCAAAAACTGATTGGGTTTTGACGACGGAAAGGTCATCTGGGAAGGTATGAAAACACTGCACTAAGAGGCTACGAGTTCGTGTCTCAATGCATACAAGGCTGACTGCTCCAAGTCCCATGCGACCGCCGTATTCAAATCGATGCAGCAAACCATTTTTTGATCCATCGATAAGCAATTCGTTCTGAAAGTCCCAAAAAGCATCGCTCCTTATTTTTTCAAGGTGAAAGCACGTTTGGTAGGTAACACCATTTCGACAATCGATTTGATCCGAATGTTCACCAGAAAGGCGCTTTGAAAGAAGTCGTCGTTTCTTTGGGAGAGGCTCACTCGATGCAGTTGCCACTTCCGTGAGTATGAAACGACCTGCCTTCCATGTGAGAACATGGCCCGTTTTTGTAATGGAGACATCAATGGAATAATGCCCTCGGTCAATATGTCGGTTTTTGAGAACGCTAAAGAGTTCTGGATGAAGTGGTCTTCCGTACAGTTGAAAAACGAGGTCTGTGATTTTGGGACGGACTGAAAGCACGTCGATGTTCTCCGACACATTTTGGATTGATTGAATAAAAATCTTGCCGTTTATCATAAAAACTCAAGGCCTTGCTGTACAAAACCATCTTCAAAAGTGTTCTAACTCAATCCAACAAGGAGGTCGTATGTAGCATGGCTGCCGGCCGTGATCCCAAATCCACGGGTGAGAAAAAGTGTTGAGAAAAATAAGCCGGCCAGCGTTCGAAACGTAAAACTGTAGAGGTAGAAAGGTTCTCCGAGGGGGCCGACGTAATGCGCAGCACTAAAAAGTACACTCGTCGTACAAACTGCGCAAACACCGGCAGAAATAGGTGTCACCCCACATCGTCGTAGAAGCCATATAAGCGTTGGAAGAAGGATTAGGCGGAAAAGGACTTCTTCATACAGTCCGGCGCCGCAATACCCCACAAAACGGCTCAGCAGGTTTACAAGAGGGGCATTATCGACAGCAACTGTCCAGAAGGTTTCATGAAGGTTTGCGATCGTAATCAGCAAAAAAGCCCACAGTAGGCTTTCAGCAGCCATTCCAAGCAGTATACCAGCCCGAAAGTGCCATGTATCGTGAGCAATATGGTGCCAGGCGAGGAGACCCACAATTGTGAGAAATGGGAGAAGAAAATAGGCACCAAAACCGATTTGGTCGAGAAATTGTCGAAGCCACACATCGGCACCATTTCTTGGGGATCCGTATCCAAGAATAATCACGCCACCTTCATACATGAGGATGAGCGGGAGGGAAAAAATCAGACTTGTGAGCGGTGTTCGAGAAATCTGCCAATATGTGTTTTCTGACGACTCACAGATCGCGCTCGTATCCTGGCTGTCATGCTCACGTGAGTCCTCTTCAGAAGCGTCAAGCCCTGCAAGGGAATCAACGGGAAAATCATCATCTTCTTGAAGAGTCGAAAAATTTTCACTCATTTATGAAAAGCCTCAACCGAAAATTCAAACCGTATAAAAACCATGACTCGCATCACAAGCCGAAGAATCATACTTGTTTTTATGTGTTTTTTGGTTCTGCATCATCAGTGAACGTCAGAGCCCATGAGCAGATACGGTTTTGAATATTTATGACATGTACAAGTTCAAAAAAAAATTTAAGTCGGAATCAATTGTTTTATCGGGAAAGATGCACTGCTTCATCAAAAACATTTCTTTTGATCAACGTAAGTGCTTGACAACATCGTGAACGATCACAGAATAGCGCATGTCTTTCAACGTCTTGCAGTTGCTTGTGGGTCGCGATGATGTTGGAGATAAACTCATACGCCGATATGAGGTTGCCTCTCTCAAAAGGAGCTCTACTGCTTACATTTGATTTCGAAGTATTGGGGGGCGACGACTAGAGGGATCGACAGTCGGCGACCTTGGTCGTGAAATGGATGTCCCCTCCGGTTTCGAAATGATATTTCAGATGTACGCGTTTTTGAAAAGTCACCTACTGTCGTGACAAAAATTGTACACTTCCCTGAAGCGAATGTCGCTGAATGGAACTGGCCATGGCGCAATGCCTTATTGGATGTGGCTCAAATATGGGGCCTCGTCGGGAACAACTCGACCGTGCGATTGAGTTCCTGCGTTACATGCCGGGAGTGGTGTTGCGGAAAGTAAGTCGTTGGAAAGAAACGGTACCGATTGGTGGTCCATCTGGTCAGGAATCATTTCTTAATGGAGCCTGCCTTATCGAGACCGATCTCTCTCCACAGGATGTGCTTTCCGTGCTGCATGCTTTGGAAAATACACTTCAGCGCAACCGAAGTGAGCGATGGGGTCCTCGCACAGTCGATCTGGATCTGCTTTTGTATGAGGATCTCATTCTCAATTCAGAATCTCTCACCATACCCCATCCGCGGATGTCAACACGTCGATTTGTTCTTGAGCCATGTGTTGAAATTGCTGGTGATGTTTGGCATCCCATATCCGCATGCACACTCAATGAACTTCTGGCGAACATCCAGACAGCAAATCCACATATAGCCGTTGTCGGTGTAGAGTGTCAGAGTGTGATCGAGGTGACACGCGCTGTTGCAAACGCATCGCTTGGAGCCGTCGTTCATGCACCTGCAGAACTACCTCCTGTTGATGCCTCATCAACAGAATGGTCTAAAATACTGCTGCGCATGCTCCAGGCCATGGATGGTGAACAAAACAAATGTGAACATGGAATAGTCACAGACTTCTGGCTCGAGACACTTTCTCTGGCTGCCCATGAAAAACTTGCAGCTCAGCAACGAGACGTGTTTCTCAGGGATTTTGCAACGCACACGGTTTCGTCTTCCCCGCCCCATGTCCTTTTTTTGCTTGTTGCGCCAGCCGTTCGCCTTTCGTCCTTTCCGGAGAGGGCAAGAATGCAACAACAAATCATAGAAGTAGCCCTTGATCCTACGTATCATTCACATCTAAAGCCTAAGGCCATCGTAATGATTGATGCTGAAAATCAGATTCAGGCACAAGCAGAGGCTGTTGCAGCAGTGGAAGCAATGGTGTGAACAATGGCTGAAACGATACGTGACCCAAAAGTAATGCGAGCTCGTATTCTCGAAGCTCGTGCAGCTGGCAAGAGAGTTGGTTTCGTTCCAACAATGGGGGCCCTGCATCCAGGTCATCTCAGACTTGTTGAAAAAGCGGTAGAAGAGTCTGATGTGGTTGCCGTATCAGTATTTGTAAATCCCTGTCAATTTGGTCCCAATGAGGATTACGAGCGATATCCGCGAATGTTCGAGGCTGATAAAACATTGCTTGAAACAAAAGATGTACAATGGATTTTTAAGCCGGATGTCAAGGATATCTATCCGCACGGAGATTCAATAAACATTGCTCTTCGTGAAGTTGGAGATTCGTTGGAAGGTCTGATTCGTCCAGGACATTTTTCAGGTGTGGCAACTGTCGTCCTTAAGTTATTTAATCTGGTGCCGGCGCATAGAACATATTTTGGCGCAAAAGATTGGCAGCAAACACGGGTTGTCAAACAACTCATCGAGGATTTGCACTTGTCAATCGAACTTGTGGTGTGTCCCACTGTTCGAGAGGCGGATGGGCTCGCGATGAGCTCTCGCAACAGCTACCTCTCATCGGATGAGCGTCGTCGTGCAGTTGGAATTGTGCATGCACTTGAGAAAGCAAAAGAACTTTGGCAAGCCAATATGCCGTTGGCTGATATTGAGTCTGTCATGAAAAAGACTATGGAGGATCAAGGTTTTTCTGTTGATTACGCGGTAATTGTGGACGCTGAATCACTGAAGCCGACTCAATGCACTGGCCAAAAAATTGCCTTGGTAGCTGGTCATATCGGCACAACGCGTCTGATCGATAATTGTCTTCTCTCTCATGAGAGCGAGAAATAAATGCTCACAACACTTTTTCACATACCGACGCATATTCAATGGGGAGAAAGGCTCATTCCACTTTTTGGCATTGGTGTGTTGCTGGCCATCGTGACAGTACTTGGCAGTGTCATGGTAGTGATGGCGTCGCGAAAGCACGGCTGGAAGTCTGCACTTTCTATTCTTGGTGGGCCGCTCATCGTTGCCATGGCTTTAGTGTCTTTTGTATTGCCAGCCCTCAATGATGGGCAGGGCATTCCGATTCGCGGTTATGGAGTCATGCTTTTATTTGCTGCAGCATCTGGAATCTGGCTTTCGATTTCACGCGGACGATCAATGGGTTTTGATGCGGATACGATTCTTGCACTGGGGATGGAGATTTTCTTGTCCGGCATTTTGGGCGCGAGAGTTTTTTATGTTGTTGAGTATTGGGAAAATTTTTTCCCCGCTGGTCGCTCATTTCTTGAAAGCATGATCGATGTGATCAATATCCCCTCAGGCGGTTTGGTGGTTTTTGGTTCACTGCCGTCGGCCGCAGTGGCGGCCTGGTGGTTTGCAAAACGACGCAACCTCTCTCTCCTGAAGCTTGCTGATTGTATTGCTCCTGGGATGTTGGTTGGTCTTGCGCTTGGGAGACTGGGCTGTTTTCTCAATGGTTGTTGTTATGGAGGGCCGTGTGACCTTCCTTGGGCTGTGTCTTTTCCACCAGGTAGCCCTCCTTGGATGGATCAAATACAACGCGGTGTTCTGTCTCAACTTCCTGGGCAGGTGTCACAACCCTGGAGTCTGCCAATACATCCAGCACAGCTGTATGCAGCTATTGATGCAGCTTTACTGGCAGGACTTTCAATTGCTTACACACCGTTTGCAAAGCGCGAAGGAGAGGTTTTTGCACTTATTCTCACCCTCCATCCACTTTCAAGAATACTCCTAGAAGAGATTCGTATCGATGAGCCTCCAGCCCTTGGAACACCATTATCGATTTCCCAACTGATATCGGTCATGTTATTTTTACTAGCCACGTTATTGTGGTGGTGGATTGGAGCACGTACGGTACGTGCTCCTCTCAAAGATTGATGTAGGGTTGCTATGGACGATTCGACAAAAGCTTCTCAGCCGTCTGCTGTTGATCCAAAAATTCAGGCAGAGTGGAATCGTCTCGAAGATAAAAGAATTTCAGAGGAACGTGCTGAAGCAGACGTCGACGCCGAGGAAGCTCATGAACATCACTCCCATCAAGACCCTAATCGTCGGTTCGTTTGGAGGGCCTTTACGGTTGCCCTCATTGCAGGGCTTGCGTTGGCGGTTTTCTTAAATCGTTCTGAGCCGGAGCCAGAGTCTAATGTGAGTCAGGCGGTAGCAGTACAACGTGCGGTCGATATATGGGCGGAGGTGAACCAGATTCATGAAGAAGCATTACTCAATGCAGTGATACGACGTATTCAGTCAACCGCTGCGGTGCCGGAGAATCAGCGTGTGCTTCAGGTAATTGTTTGTGACGAGAAGGGACGAGATCGGATGGAGTCCTTGTTGGCCGCGAGTGGCTTAAGGATTGAGAGTGATCAGAAGCCCGTTGAAGGAGAGGAAGAGATAGACAGTTTGGTTGTCTCGGGTCCACCGGCAGAAGTTGATGCGTTGATTGATCGATTTATAGCATCACCGACAATGCTTGAGGTTGTATCCCCTGCACTTCTCGCTAAGGGTCCACCGACATCAGACAATGCAAATCAATCTCAAGCATTGGCTCGTCGTCCGTCATCCACAAACGGTGCAACCCAACTTCCAACACGGATCCGATTGCGTGTGGAGGTTGTGGAATCAGAAGGGGATGACTCACGTCAAAATCCGAATGAAGGTCAAGAGGCATGAGTGAACACCACGATGCGGTATCACGAGGAAATAAAAAGCCGTACAGAACACCACCTGGAGTGATTACAATTCGATGCAGAGAAAATGGCCCATTTGTGGTTGAAATGCCTGAACAAGAATTAGGCTCCTCCCCCCTTGTTTTGAGAGTGACCGACGCTTTTGGGCAGCCATTTGTGATGGAAAATCAGAGAAAACGTGCTGTTGCACTGTGTCGGTGTGGTCATAGTGGCCAACGTCCTTTTTGTGATGGATCGCATAAATCATGCGGATTTGAGGCTAGTGAAACTGCGTCAACAAAGTAAGTTTTACGGTGTCGGAAGGGTCGTATGGGTCACAACAAGTCGACCATTGGCGGAAACTGTTCCCCAGAAAACACTTGTGTCGGGTGTGGAAGTTGAGAAAATAGCTGTTTTGCGTCGATAGATATGGACTGGTTGCTCGAGGCTCTGTACGGTTGACTATTGAAATAAATGTAGGCAAGTCCTACTTCCCCTTGGCTCTCAGGCATGACCTCACACAACGGTTTGAACCACGGCCCAAATTTCTATCAGCGATATAGCGTCTGGATTATGGCGGCGCTGGTCTTCTTGCTTCCCATGGTCATGGTGGGAGCAATCAAGGCCAAGGGCAATAATCGTAATGACGTAAAGGGTTGGTTGCCGCTTGAGTATCCAGAGACTCAGACGTATCGGTTCTTCCGGCACAACTTTCAGGGTGAGGAGTTTATCCTGGTCAGTTGGGACGGATGCACCATGTCAGATCCACGGCTTGAATTGCTTGCTCTTAAGCTTTTGCCACCTCCTGAAGAGGCTTCTCGAATCGAGCGTCCACTGTATTACAAAACAGCTCAGACAGGTCCGCGGGCTGTTGCTCGGATGACTGCTCCACCACTGAACCTTGAACCAGAAGAAGCCGTTCGTCGATTAACCGGAGCAATCATCGGAAGTGCTCCTCAAGATGGTCCTGATGACATCGATCAGCGACAGACCTGTCTTGTGTTGACGCTCTCAGACGTCGCGCGAGCAAATCTCCATGGGGCCATTGATCTCATCAAAGAAGTGGCAACGAAGGAGTGTGGAATAGCAGAAAAAGATATCCACATGGGAGGCCCACCAGTAGACAATGTGTCGATTGATCGAGCTGGTCAGACGAGTGTCACACTACTTTTTGGTCTTTCTTTAGTTGTTGGTTTTTTTGTGAGTTGGTGGAGCCTTAAGAGCAAGGCATTAGTTGCCCTCGTACTCGCGTCTGGTGTGTACAGTATGTTTGCCAGCTTGGCGATTGTTTGGTATTCGGGTTATCCAGTTGATGCAATTCTTTTGACCATGCCTTCGCTTGTATATGTTGCAACAACAAGCGGAGCCATTCACCTTGCCAATTACTATCGTGATCAACTCGCTGAAACCGGTGTTCAGGAGGGTGCAGCTGGGCGAGCAGTGCATCACGCTTTGCTGCCACTTTCCTTGGCCACTGGGACAACAGCAGTGGGCTTGGCAACACTTGCCGTTAGTGAGTTAGTGCCAATCAAGATGTTTGGTATCTTTTCCTCAATTGGTGTCGCGGTCAGTTTTTTCATATTGATTACGTTTATGCCAGCGGCATTGGAGTTGTTTCCTCCCCGTCTTAAGCTCGGTAAGTTCGCTGATGATGGTGATGATGGTGGGTGGAAGCCGATTGAAACGAGTCCATGGTGGCGAGTTGGGCAGTTGATCACTCGATACAACGGTGTTGTTGCAACACTTTGCCTTTTAGTGATGGGCGGATTTGCCTATGGCATGACGAAGGTAGAGAGCAGTGTTCAGTTGATGCGACTCTTCTCTCCCCAAGCTCGAATACGCCTTGACTATAAATGGCTGGAAGACAAGTTAGGCCCACTTGTTCCAATGGAGATTCTTATCCGCATCGACCAACAGACATGCGACCTTACATTTCTTGAGCGCATGGAACTTGTTGGTGATATACAGGAAGAGATTGGTGCGTTAGATGAGGTTGGGAGCTCGCTGTCTACGGTCACGTTTGGTAGAAGTCTCGATGTGGGTGGTAGTGGATCAGGTATGGGTGGAGCGGCTGCCCGAGTCTTTGGCTTAGGTGCCCGTACCCGAAGGAGTGTTCTCAATCGTAGGCTGATTGCACACCGTCACGAGTTCCTTGCAGAAGACTATTTGCGTGAGGCGAAACAATTGCCGGATGGTGAAGCAATTGATCAGGAACTGTGGCGTATTAGTGCCCGTGTCAGTGCTGTCAAAGAGGTTGACTATGCTCTTTTCAAGGCAGACTTACAAAAGAAAATAGATCCGATTCTTGATGATCTTACATCGGATGGAGTGCAGGGTGTATCTGTTGATTACACTGGTTTGGTGCCGTTGGTGTACAAAGCACAGCACTCTCTGCTTGATGGCCTAAAGGTTGGCTTCATTTGGGATTTTGCGATTATCGTAGCCGTGATGATTCTTCTTTGCCGGGCAGCATCGGCAGGTCTTGTTCTTTTATTACCAGCGGCATTCCCTGCAGTTATTGTATTTGGTGGCATGGGATGGGGGCATTCTTTTCTCAAAACATATGATATTGGAACACTCCTTATCGATATTGGGACAGTCATGGCCCCGAGCGTTGCGCTTGGAGTGACAGTCGACGACGTTGTTCACTTCATGCTGTGGTTTCGTCGTGGTATTGCTGATGGCCTTGATCGTAAGCAATCAACCATGCTTGCATATAAAGGGTGTGCTCGAGCAATGTATCAAAGTTGGGGTGTGATTGGGATTGGCCTGGCCGTGTTCTCGTTGTCACCATTTGGTCCGACACAACGATTTGGGTATATGATGCTCTCGATGCTGACGGTGGCGCTCATCGGAAACCTTGTGTTTCTGCCAGCTTTACTCGCAGGTCCCTTGGGTACAGTCTTTAGTTGGAGTATTTTGAGGATTGAAAAGAAGAAGGCTCTCAAGGAAAAAGCAAAGACGGTACAAACGGATCCGGGAAGTGATGAACTTCCTGCGCCGCATGTGCTCCCGGAGCCAGCCAATCACGCTACACAACACGCTTGAAGCATGATGTAGGGTAGTTGTGCTTCACAAGTGAGCAATTGCTTGGAGTGATGATGGAACCTTCGGTTTGTGTATGGGATGGTCCTTGTCCATATCAAGGTTCGAAGTTCTTGCGTCAGGACTCCATCGAATGTTTCAGTAGTGAATAGCTAATCTGCCTTGGTATGTCCTGTCTGAAATGTTTCTCAGCATGTGATCTGGGCTGGTGGTACATTAGGAACATGACACAAAATGTTTCTGAGCATCAACACAGTGACGTCGGCCTGCCGACAGCAACCGTCGTCCTTAAGCCAAGGCGAGCACGGCCGTTCTTTGGTCGGCATCCCTGGGTTCTTGAATCTGCAATATCGAAGACTCGTGGTACACCAGCCGATGGCGATGTTGTTGATCTGGTGACTCATGACGGTCTGTATATTGCGCGTGGTCTATGGAATGCATCGAGTAAAATTCGTGTGCGTCTTTATGCTTTTGACGCAGCGATAAAACTGGATGAGTCACTGTGGCGTTCACGATTGGAGTCAGCAGTTGCACTGCGCAAATCGCTTAGACTCAGTGATCAAACAGATGCCTGTCGGCTTGTGAACAGCGAAGGAGACAACGTATCAGGGCTCATTATTGATCGCTATGGTGAGTTTCTGAGTGTTCAGATCACAGCGCTTGCCATGTCTGTCCGTATTGAAACGATATGCGATATCGTAGAGAACCTTCTTTCACCCAAAGGTATTCTTCTTCGAGGCGCAGAGCGGGGGTTATCAAAACTAGAAGGACTCCATCTCCCTGATCGGGTCATTCGTGGTGCCGCTCCTGACGGCCCAGTTTTTATTACGGAAAATGGTCTTCGCTTTGGGATTGATTTAACCGAGGGACAAAAGACTGGTTTTTATTTGGATCAGCGAGAGAATCGTCAAGCAGTCGCTCGCTATGCCCGTGGCCGAAAAGTACTTGATATGTTTTGTTATTCGGGCGGTTTTTCGTTGGCATGCGCCATGAATGGACATGCATCGAAAGTACTCGCGGTTGATTCCAGTGCCAAAGCGACAGCACTTGCAAAAGCAAACGCCGACCTCAACGGCGCGACAACCATTTCTGTTGAAACAGCCGACGCCTTTAAGAAACTTGATGTACTCAAGTCATCAGGTCAATCATTCGGCATGATCATCTTGGATCCGCCAAAATTTGCCAGAAGTAGAGCATCGCTTGAAGAGGCTATTCGAGCATACCATCGCATTAACCGTTTGGCAGTGGATCTCTTGGAACCAGGTGGAATACTGGTCACGAACAGTTGTTCTGGAGCAGTCTCGCGTGATGACTTTCTTATGATGCTTGCAGGTGTTGCGCAACGCAGCGCACGAACAATACAACTCCTTGAAGTTAATGGAGCGGGGGCTGATCATCCTGTGAGTGTGAGTTGCCTTGAAGGTGAGTACTTGAAGTGCGTCATAGCACGAGTCGTGTAGTGCACATTAAAGAAAGAGCCAACAAACAGCGTGTATGCCGTACTCACTCGACATAGGCTAGTCTTTTTGAATCCACTGACCATCAATGAAACGCCAGGGTTGGCTACCGGTTGGTGTGTTCCGCAAGCAATCAGGTAAATGTTCTTGGGACCAGCCATCAAAGCAGATTCGACGAGCATACCTGAGGATTGTCCATGGCATGCCGACAGCTGAATAAAAAGGTGGTGCAGCTGATGGCCAGGGGCCTCCGTGTTGCATTGGAGGCACGACAGCCATGCCAGTCGTCATTCGATTTTCCACGATGCGTCCTGCTTGTCTGGTCAGGAACGGTATGACTTGCTGAAAGGCAATTTCATCTCGATGGTTCTTGGCTGAGTAGATACTCGCGGCGAGTGAGCCATGAATATGTGGCACACATTGTATGAGTTCTTCAAGGGAATCACACCGAACCAGAAGTGTGGCATTTCCGAAGGCTTCAACAAGGAGTGCATTAGGGTCAGCTAAGAATGTATCTCCAGTTGCTGTAAGAAGAGTAGGAATACTGAGGCATGGACCTGAGGAAATGTATCCTTCAAGGTTGTTGCCAACAATCTGGACGGCACCAGCTTCTTGCAAAGTATGAATGTTTGTAAACAGTCGATCACGCCCTGGAGGATTCAGCAGAACCTGAGGATCAAGTGATTGAAATTCTTTTTCAATGCATCGTACAAAGTTCTTTCCAGCTTGATCATCAACAAGGAAAACAATCCCAGGCTTGATACAGACTTGACCAGATGAGCCTGTAACACTTGCAACCAACTCTTTTGCAATATGGTCACCTCGTTCTTCAATCGCTTCTGGGAGTAGGACAACAGGGTTGACGCTTCCCATTTCCACCCACATCACGTTGCCGGCGGCACTTGCAGCTGCAAACAGTTGCATGCCAGCATGTTGGCTTCCAGTAAAGCCAATGGCTCCAACACGTGAATCTGCAACCAATCTCAACCCTTCGTCGGCAGGAATGCCGTGCAACAACTGGACTGTTGCGGGAGGGAGGCCTGCTTCATTCAATGCAGAAACCGCTTCTTCTGCTGCGATGAGAGATACACTTGGATGTCCCGGGTGAGCTTTTGCCAGCACAGGATTGCCAGCTGCAATCGCAGATGCAAAGTCACCTCCGGTAAGGCATCCATAGGCAAACGGAAAATTCGCTGGAGGAAAAACGAGTACGGGACCTAATCCAAATGCCGCAGAACGAATGTTTTTGGCCGTGTCAATCATGGCCATGCGCCATGTGCCTTCTCGTGTCGCCTGAGCGGCCTGCATGAGTTGATCGAGCATCCGGGGCATTTCAACATCAGCGAGTCGTGGTGAGACAGGAAGCCCCGTCTCTTCATGAGCAGCCTTCACGAGATCATGAGTGCGTTTTTCTAATCGAGATGCATATCGTTCAAGAAACAGAGCCCGCTGTGCATCTGGAATCGATCGGAGTTCAATGGCAGCTGAAACAGCAGCAGTCAAAGCCGCATCGATGTCACATGCCCCACTAATGGGCCAGACATCTGAACGTTCGTTACCTGTCGTGGGGTTGAAGGCCCTGAAGGAATCAACGGCCTCCGCTGGTCGCCACTGTCCATTGATAAGGGCGGGTTGCATACTTTTGTGACCCCTACAGTTTTCGCAGGCGGGTGAACTCATCCATGGTTACTGTGGTGAGTTCACCATCATCACGTGAGAGGATGAGTACGTCACTGTAAACCTTGTCATCAGGGTTTCGACGGAAGTGAAGACCATGCCTCCGGCGTTCGCGGCGTAAAACCTGGCCAACTGTAGCGGTACTCCATGCTGCACTTGAACCCACGGTTACGCCATGCACAACTTCAACTCGATCTCCTGGTTGGAGTTGTTCATATAAAGCTCGTGCTGCATGCTCTTCGGATGTCATACCTCTTTGCTCTCAATCCATTTCATCATTTTACGAAGTTGACGACCAGTCTCTGTGAGTTTGTGTTCACGCTCACGTCGTCGAGTTGCCTTAAACATGGCTGCTCCACCACGATTTTCAAGGATCCAGTCACGAGCAAATTCACCCGACTGAATCTCATCTAAAATCTTTTTCATTTCAGCTCGGGTCTCTTCAGTAATAACACGTTTCCCGCGAGTGTAGTCACCGTACTCTGCAGTATTGGACACACTATATCGCATGTACTCTAGGGCACCTTGGTACAGAAGATCCACAATCAGTTTCATTTCATGAAGACACTCGAAGTAGGCCATTTCTGGCTGATAACCAGCTTCAACCAGCGTATCGAAACCAGCCTTAATCAGTTCGGATACTCCACCACAGAGAACGGCTTGCTCGCCAAAAAGATCTGTTTCAGTCTCTTCAGCAATTGTTGTTTCAATAACACCTCCACGGGTGCCACCGATTCCTTTTGCGTATGCTAAGCCAATCTTTTTCGTTGTTTCACTGGCACCGTTGCCCAAGGCAATCAGACATGGAACGCCACCGCCTTTTTCATATTCACTACGAACAAGGTGGCCAGGGCCTTTGGGTGCTACAAGCAAAATATCATGGCCTGCTGGAGGCTCAACTTGGTTGAAGTGAAAATTAAATCCATGACTCGCCATCAAAACAGCACCAGGTTTAAGATGTGGTCGGATCGAGGATTTGTAGACATCTGCCTGAAGTTCATCAGGGAGCAGGATATTGATTACATCTGCCTGCTTGACGGCGTCCTCAACAGAGAGAGGCTCAAATCCATGGCTTTTGGCAAGATCGTAATTCGGTCCTCCAGGTCGCTGAGCAACGACAACATTCAGGCCACTGTCACGGAGATTCTGAGCCTGAGCATGGCCTTGGCTTCCATATCCGATAACGGCAATCGTTTTTCCTTCAAGGTCTTTTAGATCAGCATCTTGGTCGTAGTAAATAGTTGCTGGCACAGTTTTCTCCAGGCGAGGTAAGTGAAAAATTAGGGCAGGGATTTTTGGGGGTCGTTTGCGTCAGCTGGACAGCCTCCGTCATCAGCTTCTGTCAGTTCTCTCGTGGGAGGGCTTCCCCGAACAAGCGCGATACGTCCAGTACGAACGAGTTCGAGAATACCCAGAGGTCGCATCAATTCGATGAAACCCTCCACTTTCTTTTCGGTTCCGGAAATCTCAACAATCACGCTATCGGCCGCGACGTCGACGATGCGTCCACGAAATATCTCGGCGAGTTCTTTGATGTGTGATCGTTGTGACCCAGCTTCAGCAGTCACCTTGATGAGCATCAGGTCACGCTCAACATAATTTCGAGAAGAAATGTCATCCACGTGAACGACCGTAACGATCTTCTCAAGTTGGCGACGGACCTGCTCAAGCATGCGGTCATCACCTTTGAGCACAAAGGTCATTCTTGAAAAACCTGGATCCTCCGTCTCACCCACAGCAAGGCTGTCGATGTTGTACCCGCGTGAGGCGAGCATGCCGGAAATATGAGCAAGAACTCCAGGGACATTCTGAACGGTGGCAGACAAGACGTGGCGCATGGCTAGGTGTATTGATGGGTGAAATGAACACAAAATGACAGAACTTCGCAGTTTAGTTTGGGCTGAGACAGTGATTCAAGCCTCCTGGGCATCGTAAAGCCCTATTAGAGGGCCCGTTTCGGCGGGCTGTGACGCTTGCGGCGGCGATGCGGGGTGTGCGTTGACAGAGACGCGGAAAACTCGATATTTTCCGGTGTTGGGACTTTTACAGTGTTCTGACGTTTCCCCCCCTAAAAAATCCTAGAAGAGCGAGAAAATCTGCGTGTCGAACGTGCTTGCCCAAGAGCTTATTGAAGCAGGTGTTCACTTTGGCCATCGTGCCAGTCGTTGGAACCCCAAAATGAAGCCGTATATTCACGGCCGACGAAATCTTATTCACATTATCGATGTTCGTGAGACCATTCGGGGTCTGCTGAGAGCAAAAAAATATCTCAAGCAAGTTGCGTCGTCTGGCAGTCTGGTGCTGTTTGTTGGAACGAAGCGGCAGGGCGCTGAAGCTGTAGCGCGTGAGGCCGCACGCTGTGGAATGCCATATGTCAGTGATCGCTGGCTCGGTGGCACGCTCACAAATTTTAGAACAATACGTAATCGCCTTGCTCGTTTAGAAGAGCTTGAGAAATTGCTCCCCTCACCGGAATTCGATACCTACTCGAAAAAAATGCAGTCATCGTTGCGTCGTGAGTTTCGCAAGATGGAGAGAAACCTTGGTGGTATTCGTACGCTTTCGAGGCTTCCTGAGTGCATTGTGGTTTTCGATCCAAAAAAGGAAAAGAATGCGATTAATGAGGCTTGGAAAACAGGCATCACAACGGTCGCGCTCATTGACACAGACTGTGACCCGGATCTTGTTGATCTTCCCATTCCAGGTAATGACGACTCGATTCGGTCAATTGAGTTGGTCGCTTCTCGTCTTGCAGACGCAATTTTAGAAGGTAAGGCAAACATCGCTGCTGAGACCCAGGCTTCCTCTGAAGGGGCTGACTCGGGTGGAGGTAAGAAGTCAACTCCGCGGGCTCGTGGGAACGTGAAACCGACAGCTGTGAAGTCATAGTTAGGACATTTTTCTAACGGGACTCAAGTCCTACGTGCTTGCAGGCTTCTCGGAAGTTGCCCAAGTTCGTTTGCGGCTAAATCATTTTTCTTTGTCACAATTTTGAGGAGTAGAGAGATATGGCCCAGATTACAGCCGCCGCAGTGATGGCCCTTCGTGAGAAAACGGGTCTTCCAATGATGGAGTGCAAGAAGGCTCTTGCCGAGTGTGGCGGAAATACAGATGAAGCTGTTGAATGGCTCAGAAAGCAGGGGATTAAGACGCAAGCCATGCGGGCCGATCGAGAAACGTCAACTGGTCGTCTTGCAGTCTTCACAGACTTGGATCACGGGGTTGGTGCAATGATCGAACTTAAGTGTGAGAGTGCACCGGTAGCGAACAGTCCGGATTTCAAGGATTTCTGTAACGAGGTTGCCAAGACGCTTGCACTTGGCCCTGGGGCCAAAACCCCTGAAGATTTGCTCCAGCAGAAGAGTATTGATCACCCAGAGAAGACGTTAGGTGATATCAAAGATGATCTTTTCAATCGGATGCGGGAAGTATTTGAACTGTCTCGTGTCCTTCGAATTGATGCCCCCTGTGGCGGATATGCTCATCATGATGGATCAAAAGCTGCACTGGTTGAAGTGTCTGGCGATGTGTCTGGCTCTGATGCTGCGGAGACAGCAAAAGGTGTTGCAATGCATGTCGTCGCACTCGATCCACAGGCAGTCTCAAAAGAAGAATTAGATCCTGCGGTTGTCGACAAAGAACGTGAAATTCTTACTGAGGCGGCAAGGAAAGAAGGAAAACCAGAGAATATCATTGCAAAGATGATCGAAGGGAGGCTTCGAAATTTTTTCAGTCAGTGTGTGCTTCTGGAGCAGCCATTTGTGAAAGATGACAAACAGTCGGTTGGAAAATTTGCAAAGTCTGTAGGGCTTGATGTGAAAGGTATGTCGAACTGGAAAATTGGTGGATAGTGTTCTTACAGCAGACACCTCCTGTGTTCTGTATTCAGTGAGGAATCATGAGCGTCGCCTCGTATCGCCGTATTTTGCTTAAGTTGTCAGGTGAAAGCTTTGCCAGGACGGGCGAGCGGGGCATCTCGATGCAGGAAGTGCTCCACATTGCTCAGGAGATAGCACGTGCTGCAGGCTCTGGTGTTCAATTAGCGGTCGTGATTGGTGGCGGAAATATCCTGAGGGGGGCTTCCTTCACGGCTGGGAATTCAGGGGTGCAGGAAGCAACCGCTCACTATATGGGAATGCTGGCAACGGTGATTAATGGGCTCGCGCTGCAGGATGCTCTTGAGTCATTGGGTGTTCAGACCCGACTCATGACGGCAATCCGAATGGACGGTGTTGCAGAGCCCTATATTCGTCGACGGGCAAAGCGGCATTTGGAGAAAGGACGAATAGTCATTTTGGCTGCTGGAACAGGGAGCCCATTTGTAACGACAGACACTGCAGCAGCTCAGCGAGCTCTTGAACTGGATGCGGATATTCTGATGAAAGCAACACGGGTGGATGGAGTCTATTCGGATGATCCAGAAAAAAATCCACACGCTATGCTCTATCGTAATCTGAGTTACCAACAGGTGCGGGAACAAAACCTACGCGTTATGGATGCAACGGCTATTTCCCAATGCATGGAGCATGAAATGCCGATCGTAGTTTTCAATTACCGCAAGAACGGTGCAATTGAACAAGCAATCGCAGGAGAAGGGATTGGCACTCGTATTACGCCAACAAATCCCTAGTTGCTTGTAGGGACTGCAAATGGTCCCTCATGCTTATGTGAAAAGCCCCTGAGATTTTCTCAGCGCTTGCCTGTAGGGGATTCGACCTGTCACACTATCACAAGAGTTTTCTGTCAGTGGATTTTTTCGTACGGGAGATCGGTCATGTCGGCTGATGACATTCTTTTGGATGCCGAGGAACGAATGGAGAAGGCTGTAGAAGTCTTTCGTCATGCGTTGGCTGGTATTCGTACAGGTCGTGCGAATCCAGGGCTTGTCGATACGTTAAAGGTTGAGGTCTATGGTTCTCAGTCACCAATCAAGTCACTAGCGAGTGTCGGGGCACCAGAGCCAAACCAAATCGTGGTTCGTCCCTTTGATCCCAGCACGATCAAAGACATCGAGAAAGCTATTCACGCTGCAGATCTCGGACTCAATCCACAAAGTGATGGGCGGTTGATCAGAATTACGATCCCGGCGCTGTCCACGGATGTTCGTAAGAAAATGACAACGCGGATCAAGGAACTTGCTGAAGAATCCCGGGTGTCCATTCGGAATGTTCGTCGAGATGCGAACAAGTCCACTGACAGTGAAAAGTCTGGCGGAACGATGACGGAAGATGATGTTGAGTCAACAAAGAGTGATGTACAGGATCTCACAAAAAAGTATGAGCTACAGGTGGGAGATCTTGCAAAAGCAAAAGAAGTTGAAGTGATGGAATAGTGTTCACGGATACAAGGGGCTGGTAACATCGTGCAGTCATCAAGTGCAATACCCGTCTCAGTTACTGACGTGGTAAAGCGGTATGGCCGCCGGACAGTGCTTGATCAGGTGTCACTGCAGGTCCCATCTGGTATTACCGGGCTGGTAGGTCCAAACGGCGCTGGAAAGAGTACGCTGGTTCGTTCAATTCTTGGCCTTGTGCGGCTTGCCGGCGGTAGTGTTCGAGTCTATGGAATGGATCCTTATGTTGATCCACGAAAAGTGAGACAAGCCGTTGGGGTTGTTCCTGAAGATGAGTGCATGGTCCCAGGGCTTGCTGCCGTTGAAATGGTTCGCTATGCAGCAAGATTATCGGGTTTGCCGAGTATAGAGGCATTGCGTCGAGCTCATGAAGTTCTCGATTGGTGCGATGCGGGGCAGGAACGGTATCGTTCTGTTGAGACCCTTTCTGTCGGCATGCGGCAGAAGGTCGCATTTGCTGCTGCTATCGTGCACGATCCAAAATTGGTCATTCTTGATGAACCGACCAACGGCCTCGATCCTCTTGAGCGACGAGCAATGCTCGGACGGTTGAAGACATTGTCGCGTCGGCATGACAAAACCGTGTTTGTTTCGACACATGTACTTCCTGACGTTGAGTCCATTTGTGATCATGTGATTGTCTTAGCCGATGGTCATGTGAAATTATCAGGATCGATTGATTCTCTGACGAGTCCGAAGTCTGCTGAGACACGGATAGAAGCGACAGGCTCATTGGAGGGATTCGTGAAACAACTTGTGACTGTCGGTCTTGAGGCTACGATCATCCAAAGTGGAGTGATAACGTTAAGAACACCTGATCAATCAGGTGTTGCTGCAATCTGGAACATAGCTGCAGATTGTGGTGTGGTCATCAAGTCGTTCTCGCAAGCCCATCGACCGTTGGAAGAGGTCTTTATTCAGGCTATTCATTCTTCAGAGGAAGACACGCATGCCGTTGCATGATGTTGGGTATCGTGGTTGGGCGGGTCGCCGTCGTGGAAATGGCCAGGCTGTGGGTGTCATTACATCGACGGGAATCCGGCTTGCATGGACAAGCCGATGGTTGAGGCGTGCGCTCTTGTTTGCATGGAGTCCAGCCTTGTTTTTCGGTGTGAGTTTTTTCGCATTTGAACAGGCCATTGATGAGGGGAGGTTCTCATCAATGCAGGAAAGAGCTCAGAAGGGACGCAATTTAGATGGTGTCGGCATGCTTGGCACCTTGCTTGCAAATACTCTTGGTCAATCTAGTGATGTGAATGAAGCAGAAACAGAAAAGGAAAAAATCTTACGGACAAGAAGGCTTGTGTGGTCCCGATTATTGCTAGCATTCGTCCGAGCCCCACAGGCGTTGCTTTTGGCCGTTGTGATTGGGCTCATAGCACCAACTCTTATCTCCCGAGATCTTCGAGCAAAGGCATGGCTGATCTACTTCACTCGTCCTGTCAGTAGACTGGAATATATCCTTGGAAAATGTCTTGTGCTTGCCTGCATCATCGCAGGCATTACATTGCTGCCAGGCCTTGCTCTCTGGTTCATGGGTGTCATGGTGAGTCCAAGTGTGTGGATTGCATACGCCACATGGGACCTGCCAATAAAGTTGATTGCATCTAGTGTTGTATTGATGGTGCCAACGTCACTTTTGGCCTTGGCATATTCTTCTCTTACGTCAGAAAGTCGAATCGCCAGTTTTGCCTGGTTTGCTACATGGGCGGCGTGTTGGATAGCGCATTCGTCGCTCACCACTGCAGAATTAACATCCCCTAACCAAGAAGTGGACCAATCTGGCAGAACGCAATTGGTTGAATCATGGGCCGCATCTCGCTTTGGAGATGAGAAAGACTTGATTTTGAAGAAGAATCGCCCCCCCCGCTCCAGGCAGTGGTTTGAGAAAGCGGCTGGTCTCGATACCTCCATTGATCATTGGGCATGGATTTCACCGTACCATTCTTTAGGAGTCATTCAGGGTTGGATTTTTGGTATTGAAAAACGTGCTCAAGCGATTGTTCCTCCTGCCATAGCATTATCTGTCATAACGTGTCTGTCATTATGTATTCTTTGGCGGCGTGTTGATGCGCCGGTGCGGGCATAGAAAGAGGTCTTGCGTGATCCACATCTCTCACCTGACGAAACTCTATGGCTCTGTTATTGGTGTGAATGACGTGTCGGTCCAATTTGCGCGCGGTGCCCATGGTCTTCTCGGGCCAAATGGTGCCGGAAAGACAACGTTTCTAGGTCTTATGACAGGACAATTGAGACCAACAATGGGTCGAGTAGAAGTATTCGGTGAGTCGCCCTTCGCGAATCCACGTGTGCTTCGGAGAATCGGCTACTGTCCGGCAGCAGATCTCGTCGAAAACCAAGCAACGGCTCAGGCCTGGGTTGAGCATCTTGTCCGTTTGTCAGGTTTTTCAGGAGCCGATGTGCGCAGAAGAACGTCAAAAGCTATTGAGCAAGTGGGCCTTGGTTCAGCATCCAGGCGGCCGGTTGCCACACTTTCAAAAGGGATGCGTCAACGTGTAAAGCTTGCTGGCGCTATAGCGCATGACCCCGATTTGCTTGTTTTGGATGAACCATTCATTGGACTTGATCCGGTTGCACGTCATGAGCTTGTTCATCTTGTGCGTGGATGGTCTCGGGATCGCAGTCTCATCGTGGCAAGTCATTTACTTCACGAAGTTGAAGCACTTGATGCTGGATTAGCGGTCATTCTTGGTGGGCGACTTGTTGCAAGTGGCACATCAGCAGAGATTCGTGATCTGATTGATTCACTACCAACAGAGGTTCGTGTACGTTGCTCACCTCCGCAGAAGTTTGCAGAAAGAGCATGGAGGAGTGATGGTGTGGAGACAGTGCGTATCGAGGGCAAAGATATCGTGGTCATAGCGACTCGGGCACCAGCATCCCTTGCTGAAGTTGTACAGGAAGCGGCGATTGAAGGTCTTGCTATTTCGGAAGTCAGCCCAGCAGATCGAACGCTGGAAGGTGTTTTTGGCAGACTTGTACAACTACATCGTGGGATTGATGCATAATGCTTTGGATCCAAAAGCCATCGCTTACCGGAATCTTATCTGTGGCAGCGTTTCAATTGCGACGGCTCATAACACTTCCGCGGTTGGCTATGGCGTTGCTGGGAATTATTTTCCCAGCTGCCGTTATGCTGGCAGCAGGAAGAGCGTCTCGTGGTCAAATCGATCCAGATCTGGCAGTTGTGCTTCTGTACGTGCTGATTCCTGAAGGTATTTGTTTGTTGGGTTTACTGGTGACAATGAGCCCTGTCATTTCGGATGAACTTGAACGAGGGACGTGGGTGCATGTTACGGTCCGACCATCGGGGCGTGTATCCCTGCTTCTAGGAACCTATCTTGCGTCTGTTCTATGGACAGGAAGCGTAGCTTTGACCGCCTTAGGTGCCTCACTTCTCGTCAGTAATGTGTGGAATCCAAAAGAAGTGGCGAGCGTCTTTTCTGGTCTCATCCTGTTGTCATGTGTTGGCCGCGCTGCCCTTTTTTCTCTCCCGGCAGTGATTCTTCCAAAGCGGGCCTTGGTAGCCAGCGTGGGTGTTGCCATCGTTGTTGAATATTTGGCGGGTTTGCTGCCAGCAGTTGTGAACCAACTGACAATAAGCCTGCGAATACGAACATTGTTGGTAGAATGGATGGATTGGCGGAGACAGCTTCCTGTTGAAGTACAGTTACTTGTTGATTTGAAGCCTGCCTGGGTGCAAGTCTGTGCCATTTTCATTCTCTCTGCAGTATTCTTAACTGCTGCTCTCTTTATACTTGAGCGCCGTCAGTTTCCACCAAGTGAAGAGGTTTGAGGGTGATAGAGGTCATTGATCTGGTAAAGGATTATCGATCAACCGACGGTGCCGTTGTGCATGCCGTTGACGGCATCTCCTTTGAAGTTGCTCCTGGGGAAATAGTTGGCCTGCTAGGAGCCAACGGTGCGGGAAAGACAACCACGTTACGGGTGCTCGCAACACTCCTCAAGCCGACATCAGGTATCGCTCGTGTAGATGGATGTGATGTTACAAAGGATCCTGTTGGGGTGCGTCAACGTCTGGGGTATGTTTCAGCCACTACCGGTGTTCCTGACAGGTTGACGCCGCGTGAAATATTTACATCGTTTGGAAGGCTGCATGGTCTTGATCATGCTAGCGCTGTGAATCGTGTTGAGTATCTACTCGATGTCCTTGATCTTCTGTCATGTGCTGATCGACCTGCTGGCCGTTTGTCGTCGGGGCAGCGTCAGAGGGTCTCGCTTGGTCGTGCATTAGTGCATGATCCCCCAGCACTTGTTCTCGATGAGCCTACCAATGCGCTAGATGTGCTCGGTGCACGTGATTTGCTTTCCATGATTGGTCAGTTGAGATCTGAGGGCCATGCAGTCCTGATCTCAACACACCGGCTCCATGAAATAGAACAACGCTGTAATCGATTCGTCATCATTCACATGGGGAGGATTGTTGCTTCTGGCACAAGAGATGAGCTTGTTGGTGAAAAAGGTGAGCTTGAAGATGCCTTTTTTGATGCTGTGAGCGGGGAGTCACGCTGATGCGCGATGAAAAGTATTCAAAGGTTGCGCATAGTCGCTGGCAGTCTGCTGGTTGTGTGGCCCGGCGCGAGCTTCTTGAATTTGTGCGTGACCGACGCACGTTAGTTATCACATTGCTGCTCCCAATGATCTGTTATCCGATTTTGGCACTTGCGACCACGCTGGGTTTGCGGAAAGGGGTAATGGAAGCTGAGGCAAGGCTCGCCGCGACGAAGGTAGTAGTAGTTGTATCGGGGCCTGATGCACATGCATTTATTGAACGAATGCAGAAAATGATCGACAGCACGGACCCATCAGAAGAAAACATGTGGCCAGCCGAAACATTATGGCATCAGACATCGAATGAGATTGCGCAGGAAGCGATGGATACTGGCGCTGCCGATCTTTGGGTTCATGCGAAGCAGGGAATGATGGCCGCACTTGATAAGCAAGGAACCGTTGCAATCAGCGTTGGCACCTCAACCATTCGGCCCCCATCGCAGGCAATGCGCAAACAGTTTGTCGCGCTCATGAGCAGTTTCAATGATGAAATACGGAAGCAGCGTATAGCGACGGCAGGTCTTCCAGAAACGGTTTTAGAACCAATCGAAATGCAATTAACGGGAGAGATAGCATCTGGTCAGTTGCCTCTGAATGAAATCATGAATACAGTCGCCGGTGGTGTGCTTGTTCTCCTTGCAGTGCTGACGATGACAGGAGCCTTTTACCCAGCAATTGATGCCATCGCCGGAGAAAAGGAGCGAGGAACAATTGAAACGCTCCTGATTGCTCCCTGTTCGGCTCAGGAAATAGTGTTTGGAAAGTTTTTGGCTGTCTTCGCTATTACGCTGTTAACCCTTGCTGCAAATGTTACATCAATTGCTGCCACAAGTGCGGTATCACTGAGGGTGCTCGCAGATAGCCCGTCACAGGCATTAGCATTTGCAACGGCTAGTGGTATTGTTTTGACACTGATTGTATTTGTCGGTCTGGCGTCCGTTGGGGCTGCGACATGTCTGGCTGTCACGACTGCAGCCAAAAGTGGAAAGGAAGCACAAAATACTCTTACGCCTGTGATTATTTTGGTCAGTGCACTCGCTGGAGCAGCGCTCTTGCCCGGCATGCAAGACAATCGCCTGCTTCCTGCAGTGCCATTCGTTGGACACGTTTTGGTCTCACAGGCAGCTTTTGCAGGAGTTGAAGCAAGAGGAGTAGGAGCTATCGCACTGCCACTTTTTCTTTCTTTAGCCTCGTCTGTGTTTGTTACATGGCTGTTGCTGAGAGTGACAGCTGTCATGCTCGCTGATGAGGACACTCTTTTTCGTGGCCAAGACTCAGCATCGCCCGCACTGACACGGCCAAATAGGAGGGTTCGACCAACGCTTGTGCAAGGTGCCATACCTCCCATCATGGGTTTAGCAGCGTTATGGTACGCCCAGGCCTTCATGCCCAAAGATTTACTCACGGCAATACCAGCTACACAGGTTGCCACAGTTCTTCTTCCTCTTGGGTTGCTTTTGTGGTGGCAACGTGTGGATATACGGCAGACGTTTTCATTGTATTGGCCGGGAACTGGTCACGGGCTCAAGGGCAGTTTGGGACTCATCGGAGCAGGGCTGCTCGGAGGGGGGACTTTCATTATTGGTGCAGCTGCCCTTGTCGCCTTCGGAGGTGAAACTCTTACGCAACAAGCTCAGGATCTTTCACGACGAATTGTGCAACTTATTCTTGGTCAAGAATGGTGGCTCTCATGGCTTCTCGTGGGTGTGATTCCTGCTGTGTGTGAAGAGTTTTTGTTTCGAGGATGGACGTTATCTGCCTTCGCAGGTAGTCGAAAGACATCTGGCCGAGTCGCCATTGCTGTCTTTGCGCAGGCATTCTTATTTGCAATAGCGCATGTCTTGCCAGAGCGCATGCCGCAAACATTTATCTTGGGTGTGCTCTTAGGTTGGATAACAATCGCAACGGGTAGTATTTTACCTGCGATTATCGGACATATGGTTCATAACTCGATGCCTCTTGCAATGTTGTTGACCTCGGGCTACTCGTCTGAGGAATTACTTGCAGCTAGCACCAATGAGATGCCAGGAGTCGGTTCGACAAATATTCCACTGTGGGCTGTTCTCTCTGCAGCTGTGTGCATTGTGATTGGTGTCTTTTTTGTAGAGAGTGCGGGAAGAAAAAAACAAGGATGAACTGCTGCTCAAGCAAGCAGATTATTCTTCTACCATCAGCGTTGCAGTGTGATTCGACTGACTCGCGTAGCCTCACTCGTTTGTGTGCGAGAAAATCCGATAAGGCGGTAAATGCTTCTATGTTCAGGAGATGTTTGCCGCATATAAGAGCGCATCAACTCGAGAGGTTAACGAATTAGAAGGAGTAGCAATTTCCATCTAGAATGAAGAAAAAGAAGCTCTGAATGCATGGCGGTACGTGGTGCCCACAGCGGCCCATACAGGGTCGACAGCACCTGGATGACTCCGGTTGATTCACTCTGGTTCGCCTATCACTTCAACGCGTTGACGGCTTTGGATCCCAAGAATAGATTCGTCGGAGATTTCCAAAGAAAAATAGTATCTCGATTCAAGGAAAGGTTCCGTCTGCCAATGGCTAAAACCCGTAAAAAGAAGTCTCCGGCTAAGAAGTCTCCGGCTAAAAAGTCTCGAGCTAAGAAGGCTCCAGCTAAGAAGTCATCACCACGAAGTGGTAGACGAGCCAAGGCTGGCAGGATGATCTATTACTTTGGAACAATTAAGTGTGATGGCGATGGATCAATGAGGGAACTCCTCGGTGGTAAAGGCGCTAACCTTGCCCAGATGACATCGATAGGCTTGCCTGTTCCTCCAGGGTTTACCATCACTACCCAAGTGTGTATCGACTACTACAAAAATAAAAGTAAGTTTCCAAAGGGTCTTGAAGATGATGTGAGAAAATATGTGAGGACTCTTGAAAGAGATACAGGCAAAAAGTTTGGTGATCCTAAAAAGCCTCTTCTTGTAAGTGTGCGGAGTGGTGCCCGAGACAGCATGCCTGGGATGATGGACACTATTCTTAATCTGGGACTGAATGATGAAAGTGTAAAGACGCTTGCAGAGGCGACTGGGAATGCGCGATTTGCATACGATTCCTATCGCCGTTTTATTCAAATGTATGGCGATGTTGTTATGGGTGTTCAAAAAGTTCATGAAAATGAGCATGAACCATTTGACGAAGTCATGGACGGCCTCAAACATCAACTCGGTATAGAGAACGACACGGATCTTGAAGCCGAGCACCTCCGTGAACTTATTCATCGTTATCTCACGCTTATCAAACAGCGGACGGGAAAAAGTTTTCCGCAAGATCCCTTCAAGCAACTCATGGGAGCAGTGGGTGCAGTCTTTGGGAGCTGGATGAATGAGCGAGCCATTCTCTATCGTCGGAAGTACAAGATTCCGGATGAGTGGGGCACGGCAGTGAATGTCCAGAGCATGGTGTTTGGCAACATGGGTGATGATTGTGCGACGGGTGTTGCGTTTACTCGAGATCCGGCTACGGGCGAGAATATTTTCTATGGTGAGTATCTGGTGAACGCACAGGGTGAAGATGTTGTGGCTGGCGTTCGCACTCCGCTTCCGGTTGCTGAAATGAAAGCAGATCCGATGTTTTCCAAAACGTATAAGGAACTTGAAAAGGTTCGTTCAACGTTGGAAAAGAAGTTTGGGGATGTGCAGGACTTTGAGTTTACGATTGAGAATCGAAAGTTGTACATGCTTCAGACGAGAAATGGGAAACGTACAGCTCTAGCCTACGTGAAGATTGCCCATGATATGGTGAAGCAAAAACTCATGAAAGCATCTCATGCGATTGTGTCAGCTGATCCAGATGCACTCTCGCAGTTGTTAGCGCCAATTTTCGATCATGCAGCATATGAGTCAGCCAAGAAGAGTGGTCATTTGCTGACGACAGGTCTGCCAGCTGGTCCTGGAGCAGCTACCGGTCAGTTGGTGTTTACTGCAGAAAAGGCTGAGGAGCTTGCGAATAGCGGCGAGAAGGTCGTGCTTGCGCGAGTGGAAACAAGCCCCGAGGATTTGCGTGGCATGATTGCTGCAGAGGGGATTCTTACGAGCCGTGGTGGTGTTTCAAGTCATGCCGCGCTTGTTGCCCGACAAATGGGCAAAGTATGTGTTGCCGGGGCTGGTGAAATTCATATTGATTATTCACAGGGAACACTCTCATGTGCTGGTCAAACGCTTCGTGAGGGAGATGCTATTTCCATCAATGGCTCATCAGGTGAGGTGCTTGCTGGAGCTGTTCAGACTGCTGATAGTGAACTCAAGCAGGTACTTGTCACAAGGACGATGAAGCCAAAAGACTCAAAGGTTTATCAATATTATGATTTCATTATGAAGTTAGCCGACAAGCATCGTCGTCTGGGACTTCGTACGAATGCTGATACCCCAGAGCAAGTCCGTCAGGCGATTGCATTTGGTGCTGAGGGAATTGGTCTAACTCGAACGGAACATATGTTTTTTGAGGGAGATCGCATTGATGCCATGCGAGAAATGATTCTTGCTGAAAGTGAGGAATCACGTCGTGAGGCTCTCGCAAAGTTGTTGCCGTTTCAGCGAGAAGACTTTGAGGGGATATTCAGAGCGCTTGAAGGACGGCCAGCAACGATTCGGTTGCTCGACCCACCGCTGCATGAGTTTGTACCACACGAAGAAAAAGCTCAGGCAGATCTAGCCAATAAACTTGGGCTGCCAGTTGAAAAAGTGAAGTCACGTGTTGCTGCTCTTCATGAATTCAACCCAATGCTTGGTCACCGTGGCTGTCGGCTTGGAATCAGCTATCCAGAGATTTCTGAGATGCAAGTGAGGGCTATTCTCGAAGCAGCAGTGAAAGTGCAAGCGGATGGAATTAAGGTTCAGCCAGAAATCATGGTGCCTTTAGTTGGATTCAAAAAAGAATTGGATAATCAGGTGGAGATTGTTCATCGAGTTGCAAAGCAGGTGCAAGAAGAAAGCGGGAAGAAGGTCAAGTATCTTGTGGGTACGATGATCGAGATTCCACGTGGAGCACTCACGGCAGATGAAATTGCTGAGACCGCTGAATTCTTCTCATTCGGGACGAATGACTTGACCCAAACAACGCTTGGAATGAGTCGTGACGATATGGGGTCCTTCCTCCAAACATATACTGAAGAGGGAATCTTTAAGGCTAATCCTTTTGCGTCTATCGATGTTACTGGTGTTGGTCAACTCATGAAGATTGCCGTTGAAAAAGGTCGAGTGACACGCAAGAACATCAAGCTTGGGATCTGTGGGGAGCATGGTGGAGAGCCACATTCCGTCATTTTCTGCCACCATCTTGGCCTCGACTATGTCAGTTGTTCACCGTTTCGACTTCCTGTGGCTCGATTGGCAGCTGCACAGGCAGCCCTCGGCAAAGGCAACTAAAAAGTATAGTGATGTATTTTTCTGTGAAGAAAATATACGTGCGTCCTGTCATGTTCCTAGCAAGAGTGTGTCGGTCTTGTTTGGCTTATAAAAACGTATCCATGCAGCGAAGGTTTGTGGTGCTAGAAGAAAAACGTGTTGCATGGAATAAAGCTTGTTAAGTCTGAATGCATTAGTCGTTTTATAGTCTGAGGATGCGGGATGGATCTTTCGTATCAGGCGCAAGCCCTCGCGGCCATCATGGTGTTTGTTGTTGCCTTGTGGGTAACTGAAGCACTGCCATTGCCGATTTCAGCACTTCTTGGGGTGGCTGCCTGCGTTGTGTCAGGCGTTGCCCCAATGAATGAGGCGTTCAGTGCTTTCGCGCAGCCACTCATTTTTCTGTTTATCGGTTCCTTCATGTTGGCAGAGGCCATTCGTGTGCATGGATTGGATCGTCGGCTAGCATATGGAGTCCTTGGAATGCGCTGGATTCAAGGCCGTCCAACAAGAATCCTGGCGGCAGTAGCCTTTGTATCTGCACTCGTCAGCGCTTTTATCAGTAACACAGCTACGACTGCAATGATGGTTTCAATTGTTGCTGGTATGCTCGCAGCGATTGAAGAGGCAGATCGTGCATCAAAACAGAAATTAGCTCCTGAGTTTGCTACAGGTCTTTTTCTCTGCGTAGCATATGCTGCTTCGATTGGTGGCTTAGCCACTCCGATTGGTACACCACCGAATGTTATTGGATTGACATTTATACGTCAGGAATTGAATGTCGATATCACATTTTTTGGCTGGTGTGCGATAGGCTTTCCTATTGCGGCATCACTTGTGACAGTTGCAGTTATTCTTTTGTCACGGCTGTTTCCTGCAAATGTTCAACAAGTGGAAGGGCTCGAGACACTTGTTTCAGAAGAGCAGGCCAAGCAGGGGGCGTGGAACAGAGCACAGAAATCAACGGCGGTAGCTTTTGGGGTGACGGTAACACTCTGGGTTATTCCAGGAGTGATTGCACTTCTTTTTGGCCAAGAGTATTTCTTATACAAATGGTTTAAGCTGCATATACCTGAGGGACTTGCAGCGCTGTGTGGGGCAATTCTGTTATTTATATTGCCTGGTAATACTCGTGCCGATGGCTCTTGCTCGCGTGTGCTGGAATGGCACGAAGCAGCTGGTATCGACTGGGGTGTCATCCTGCTTTACGGCGGAGGTATGGCACTGGGAGAAATGGCTTTTTCAACAGGACTTGCAGAGTGGATTGGCTTGAATTTGACAGGATGGTTGCCTCCAGGTGGAGGACTGCCTTTGCTTGCCATGGCTGCCGTTGTCGCTGTGGCCTGTAGCGAGTTCACAAGTAATACGGCGAGTGCAACCATGGTCGTACCAGTGGCAATTGCTTTGGCACGTGCAACGGGTGGTGATCCACTTCTTCCAGCTATTGCAGCTACATTTGCTGCGAGTCTTGGATTCATGATGCCTGTCAGCACACCATGCAATGCCATTGTTTATGGGACAGGGCGGATTTCACTCAAAGCCATGATTCGGGGAGGCGTGATCATCGACGTGATTGGGGCGCTACTCGTCACAGCAGCCGTACTGGTTCTAGGGCGCTTTCTGACCAGTATGGAGCAGCAGTCGGCTCAGAATCCCCCTTCGATGACTGCACCGCAATGACCGCAGCGAGGCTGGACAGGTGGTGGGGGGTAAGGGAGATAGCCTTCACCGACCCATGTCTGAAAACGAGGAAAATGAGAGGGCATTCGAAGACAGTGTTTTCGTGCATAGTTTTTCATGCGGAGTTGGCCATAAGGGTCTGCATGAAAGACACGTGTGTGAGGGTCGCAGCATGGGTTGCACGATCCATGCACATTGCCGTGCCACGGTGGGCGACGAGTATTTTGGCAGCCACATGAATCAGTCACACCCTCGGTCTCGAGCATCATCGAAGAATCATCAGAGACGATGATCGTTTCTTGAGCATAGGCACTGTCGGCCAGTAATGCTGTCAACCCAGTAAGTAACAATAAGACGAAAATGGAACGTTTGAGACACACGGTTGTGGTGCTCCAGTGATGAGGATGTGATTCTCTTTCGCAAACTACCATCAGTTAGAATCGTCCAACTGTAAAACCATCGTGAGAGTTGGCGCAAGGAGGTTGGGTTGTAAGGATCACATCGGTCATAGGCTGGTTGTTGCCACGTTATGATTTATCGAAGGTAGAAATCAAACTACATTGAGAGGTCCCTTTAAAGGAGCCATTCGCAATACAATGAAAAGAAGGCTCTTCATCGTCTTGAAAAGCGTCTTCGTCGACAGACAATCGCTTTGACGCATACACTAGAATTATTGAGTTTTATGGAAAAAGCATTACCAATCACCTTAAACAATGGCAAAGAAAATCTCGTTGCCCTGACTCCTCAGCCCGAACAGCTGATTGCAGAATGTCGAGGGCCAGCCGGAGCTTCTGGGCCCGCGGTAGCCGAGTTGATCGATCAGGCAGTACGTGAACAGAAGCATGGTCCACCACTTCAGAAATGTGTGGTCCCAGGTGATCGAGTAGCCATTGCTCTACCCGAAGCCATTCCCCAAAGAGAACTTGTTCTTGATGCTGTGCGAAACGTGCTCGAACAGGCCGGAGTGAATGCGAATGATATTATTGTTGTTGATACTTCGCCGGAGAAGGATAAAGACACCGCGTATCTTGCTGCTGATGAATCGGGAGAGCCGAACTATGTATCCCGTTTACTGGTGGATGCGGATGTCGTCATTCTTGTAAGTACATATGGGCTGGATGCATCATTCGGTGGTCGATCACTGTCAGGTGAATTGTGGCCATTCTTTTCAAGACCAGAGAGACGCGAGCAGTTTATTCTCGATCTTGCAAAAAAAGGACGACGTGCATTGTCTCACTGGAGCCGAGAGATGCAAAAGATCGACTGGGACATTGGTCTCATAGCAAGTTTACGATTAATCGTCGGCTCAAATGACACGTTATCAGCTGCATATTTTGGTCTGCCGCGCACAGTGTGTCAGGTGGCTCAGCAGCGAAGTAAAAGTTGGCGTCCGATTGTCAATCGTGAAGCAGCACTCACAGTAACGTCAGTGAGTTCAAATATGACTACCGTTGGATCGAGCCAGTGGGATGCTGCCATTCGAGCCATTGCAGCTGCAGGAAGAGTTACACGTGATGATGGGACGATCTGTCTTGTTGGATCATTGTCAGAAGAGCCGGGTGAGATCTTGACCCATTGGCGGCAGGGAGCACTCTTAAGAGGTGTTGTTCACGAAGCCATTCATTCAAATGACCAGAATCTCATTAAGGATGCGCTTCAGACACGTTTATTTGCGAAAGCCCTTGGTGATCGAAGACTCGTTGTGCTTTCAGATCTTGAGGAGTCACTTGTTGAGGATTTGGAATTTGGATTTGCAGAATCACCAGACGATATTGTTCGCTTAACGGCGAGGTCAGACGAGTTTATTGTTCTGCATGAAGGTGATTTGTTGATGCCTCAGGTTTCTTGAAGGTGTCAGAAGAGGTTTGGTTGTCTACTTTTGTAATCCGATGGCTCAGGCAAGATAAAGGGAGAGGGCCCCAGTGACGGCAGTCACGGCTGCCGGAAGGAAAGTCTCCGAGTACGAATACTTCCCTTGGGCCGATAGCCCATCCGGTCGAATCAGTCCCGAGAGAACGGTGTAGAATATCTCTCCAGATAGCACACCGCTTGAGATGTTTTTCTGTTGATTCAACGTCGAGAAGAGTATTATTTTTCAATATTCGCACAGCAAGCGTTGGTGCAGTTTCAGGAGTATCTGAGAGTTGTTTCCAGTGTTCACAAATCTGCCAGATACGTGGAGGATTCGTAGGTAGTGGTAGACAATCGTGCGGATCAGAAAACGCATTAAGTGTCCAAGCAGACGCTACCAGATGCCCGTCAAGCCGACCTGCTACAAGTCCAAACTTTCCAGGTGGCAGGTTCCATTCAATGGCTTGGCTTCCAACACGAATCTGAATGCAAGGATGTGACAGATTGACGGTATCAATTTCAATGGATAGTCCTACGTCACGAACCGGGAGAAGGCGCCGAGATTCTTCTGAAGAGAAATCTGTATCATCCAAAATCACTTGTGATGCAAAAAAACGCTGCCATGATCCATTACCTGCTTCACAATCGGTCACAAATGTTCCAATGTCTGCTAGGACAGTAGGAGGCGTAAGAACCACGGTGTCATTCACGG